>Ga0255347_1005696_pt1 | contig 13979 bp, 9 predicted proteins | sample wastewater_treat_2_FD_192479 | JGI IMG/M metagenome (GOLD analysis project Ga0255347, IMG submission 192479) | Wastewater microbial communities from Lulu Island WWTP, Vancouver, Canada - plant24 | ecosystem: Engineered > WWTP > Wastewater > Unclassified | place: Canada: Vancouver, British...
GGGCCTGCCATTTGCGCTGGAACACAGAAAGGGTAGCCGGATGGAATGGGTAGCAGACCTCAAAACGACCCCGCAGATACTCTCTCGCCTTGGCTTCTGTTGCGGCGCTGTCCACCGCGGTCCACTCCGGCGGGAGTTGGGCGCGACGCTCGAAGCACCAATCTGCATAGGTCCTGGCAACATTTTTGCGTATGCGTTCGCTGCCGATGTCCTCAAAAAGTCTTCGGCGGACCACTTCGCTGATCTCGGCTTCATCATTTGCGATGAGGTCCTTGGCCACCCGGCGGACAACCTTCGTGATCTTGTCCTGCCACTGCATATCCCAGTCGGTCATCTCGACCTGGCTGCGCGGCAGGCTGATAACCGCCGCGCCCTGTGTGGTGCCGGTAGTGGCCACGGTCAGGTTCTGAATGAAGGCATGAAACTGCTCAGCCATACCTCGATGGCGGTTTAGAAAATTCAAAACCTCGTCGAAAAGAAGAAGTACCGGTCCGCCTGCTGCTTTAAATACACGGGCAAGCGCCTCGGTTCCCGGCGGTGTCGTTTTGGCCGCGCCACCAAGTTCCTTGACGCCTTCATTTCCGGCAAGCTGCCATGCCAGGTCGATCCAGGGCGTTTCACGACCCTCCTGTGGATCCCAGGCATTTCCCACAAACGCGGCGACACGCGCCGTCGGCACAGTTTTAATGCCGGCTTCCGCAAGCAGTTCTCCGACGCCTGAGTATTCCGCTGCTTTCTCCCCATTGGTTGCCAGGTGATAAAGCGCCGCCAGGGTGTGGGTTTTACCACCGCCAAATTGGGTGATCAAAGTCATGACCGGTGCGGTGTTCACCGTCTCGCCGGAGAGCCGACGCAACACCATGCCGGCATGTTCACGAAGCGCCCGCGTAAAACAGGTGCGGCTGAAGAACTTTTCCGGATCCCGGTAGTCTTCCGGGGCGGTTTCGGCGATGACCTGTTCAAGGTGGATGGCGAATTCATCCGGGTTGAACGAGCGGCCCTGTCGGACTTCCTTTCGCGGTGTAGCAACCTTGTACCATGCTTCCATTATCATTCTCCTTTTGCCTTACCTTGCCGCCAGCAGCATGGCGTCCAGCAATCGTTTCTCCTCACTTCCCGACGGGTAGAGCGCGGACAGGGCGTTTGCCAGACGCAGGAAGTCCGAACCGCGATCCTGCTCGGATTTAATGAGCATCCGCAAAGCATTGGCCTGCCCACCGGCCTGGAGCAGCATCGCTGCATGAACCCGGTCGAGGGTTGTGGTCGAAGCGTCGATCTGCCCTGGGTCGTCAATGATTATTTTCCTGCCCCGGCCTTTTGGTTTTTGCTGCCTTTGGGTTGCCATCTCCTCCAGTCCGGGAAGTATCATCTGACCACTGGGGGCAGGGGCAAACAGATCTTCCACGGCAGATTCCATGCCTGCTGAGCCAAAAAGCTGCTTTGCCCGCTCTGAAACCACCATAAGCCGAACCACGCCTTTTTGCGTCTCGATCACACGGCCTTCCCATTTTGGAAGATCGATGCCCAAAGGCTGGGCGAAACGGCGCACCACATCGAAAACAAGGCTGTAGCCTTTGGTCTTACCCTTGGGAGTTTCTTCTTCATCGTCATCTATATCACCAGCCTCGTCTTCTTCATCCGCACTTTTGCCTTTTTTTACTTCCCCATTCCCATTTGTCGATTGAAGCGTCCAGAGAAAGAGTGCCGTCAGGCGCGCGTCTTCCTCCAGGACTCCCGCCATTCCATTTCGAGCCCGTGCCTCTTCTGTTCCAAGGACCTGTTCAAGGGCCGTTCGTCCAACCACCTCCCAGACCTTTTCCAGATACTCTGCGAGCTTTACTTCGCTACCGTCGGCGGTTTCCACTCTGCTGTAGCGGCTGAATATCTCCAGTGCCGGACCGATGCAGGCGAACACCAGGTCGGCACCGCGAATGCCTTCTCCCTGCAGTCGTTCCATCCAGTCGCCGACCCGCTTGGGTAGTTCCCGCAGAACCTCACTCCAGTCGCCCACCGGCGCATCTTCGGGGCGGGGGCGGCAGACGAGATGGACGCTGGTAGCGAGGGCCGCTGAATCTTGAGAACGTAACCTGCCGGGTCTTTCTGTTGCGATTGGCCATGATCCGGTGATCGTCCAGCCTCCCTGTATCATGCCGGAGAGTAGCGCTTCCCAGCCTTCTGTTGTCTTGTGGGCGAAGACAACAGAGCCAATGCCATTCCCCTGTAACACTCGGCGACCCTCGGAAAATGCCTTGGCCATTGTTTCTTCAAACCATACGCGGCCCTTGGGCCGACCATTCACGAGCTTCGTTTCGTCCTGGACGGCTTCACGTATTTTGGGGGCGAGCGGGTTGGTTGGATCGAAGAGATCCCTAAGAAGAGGATGGTTCGGCAGCACACGCTTCAACCATACCAAAAAATAGTCAGAGAGGTCGGCATAAGGAACCGCATCATAGTAAGGTGGATCGGTGAACCATACCTGCGCCGCCTCGTCAGGTAAGGGGTGCTGTGTTGCATCTGCCGATTGCAGCTGGCCGATGTTCGAACCCGGCCATGCCTCAACAACACGAGCAGCCCAATCGATTGCACCATCGATATTACCAGATGAGTCAGACCACGGCACAGCTTCCGCAAAGTCCCAGACAATGGGCAGTGCCTGGCGCCCGAAGGTATGGGCTACAAATTCACCGGTCTCAGCCCAGATGACACCCGAGCTTCCGTAGTCAGCGCATCGGCCGATTACCATAGCCATCGTCGAGCGGAGTGCATCATCTCCCTCTTGAGGTCGTTCATATGTTGCACACGCCATGGTCATCAACGAAATCTTCTGCCGTGCCGTGAAAAGATCGCCCCACTGAAACATCCCATATTTTTGCACACTAAATGCACGTCCAGCGCCCGATCCTCCTCCTGCCGGCGTCGGCTCATCCGGTACAGGACAAAGCCCTTTCCTGCCGCCCTTCTCCCATTCGTCCAGAATCGCTTTCAGCCGTTTCTGTGCCTTCCAGACAGCCTCATAATCGTGCTCTGTGGGCAGCCGATAGTTGCGCCCCTGAATACCGGGATAGAGGGTGACAACGGCCAGCATGCGTGCGCCGCCGATACGCTTGCCGTCGGTGTCAAATAGCACGTCAGCTCCGCCCTGCTGCGCGGCAAGCTGGGCACGCACACGTTCGGGGGGCAGAACCATATGGCAGCACGGACAGGTGGCCTTGGCCCGGGTTACTGTTCCTCCATGTACATCCCTATCTGTTTTCGGCTCGAATATCTCAAACTCGACGACTGGCGGCATGGCTTTCGGCCCTACAACCCTCAACCGGAGTGCTTTTTTCCGATTCGCTTTCTTGCACAGCCAGAATGACCGCATCAGCGGAATCTCGGCCCCGCAGTTGGGGGACTCGCATCTTACCGTCCGCGCCCAAAGATAGGCAATGGGCACGGCCCCATCCGCATCTTTCGGGTAAAACTCGGCCAGCTCCTTTTCGGCCTGTTTCTTGATCTCCTTTCCAATCCTTCGCAACTCGTCCGCCAGACTCTCTGTGCCTTCTGCGCCTCTGCGGTGAGCTTCCCTGGGAATATCCTCCAACATCACCTTGAGAATAAGACAGGCCACCGGGTTGAGATCACTTGCAAAGGCTTCACACCCGATCCGCAAAGCCTCTAATGGAATTGACCCGCCCCCGGCAAACGGGTCCACCACCAGAGGCGTCTCCTCCGGGTGCGCGGCTTTTACCAGAGAGCGCGCTGTTGTGAGAAAATGATCATTCGCCGAGTTGTCCCAATCGGCAAAATCCCCGATAAAAGAAAGGAGCGCTTTTCGCAGCCCCTCGTCGGACTGCACCTGTTTCTTCAAGCGCGGGGTGTTCCAGCCGGGCATGTGGAGCAACAACTCTTTTGCCCTCTCTTTGAACTCCCCGGGGCAAAGCGGGTCGCATGGGTCGGGCAGAAGAAGCGCCATAAGCATCGCCCGGCAAGCTGCGAGCGGCCTGCGGGCCCACCAAAGGTGAAGCGTCGATGGATGCCCATGGCGGATGGACTTCTCCCGCGCCGAGTGCTTTGAAACCACAGCAATCGGAAAATCCACTTCAGCCAGGCGTTTACATTCTTTGGGGATCATTTGGGACATAGGTCTATTATGTTTTGGATAAATGGTTTTGCGTGCTCAATATCATCTTCAATAAGTCCTCCGATTACAATCTGATTTAATTGTTTTTTTATTTGCTCATATTGATCTCGTTCCACAGAGCACACTCCTGATTTCGACCTAAATATTTGCGCGCCCTTGTTTTCGACTGCTTCAATCATACGGTTGGAAAAAGATCGTTCAATGCCTTTGAAGCTTTTGCCAAGTTTGGGATTTAAAGCATTATCCGGCCATACTAAAATTTTGAATCTATCAGAATCGTCAAGTAGCTTTGAGAATTTATCTCTTTTACCAGAAGCGTCCCAATCTAGAATGACAATAACTGGTGCAATGGTCTGCCGTGATTTTATAACTTTTGAGTTGTTTTTTACATAGTTATATAATTCATCTACACCCCCTGTTGCTTGATCGTTCTCAAGTCGCTCAATATAGCTAACGCGGGGTGGTTTAGGCACTTTAAGAATTCGAAAGGCTTCTTCTAAAAATGTTGCATCATATTTACCTTCAACTAGAATCAATGGTTCAAGTGGATAATGAAGTAACGGATGAGACCATCGTGATATTCCTTCCCTTGATAACCTGTTAATAGCTTCAGAAGCTGAACCAAATGATTTACAGGTTGTTTCTAAATTTTCTTTTTTGACTGAAACTATCTTATCGGCATATTGCAACATAAGGTCTGAGTGCGTTGTGGACAAAACTTGCAGTCGGCTTGTTGAATTAGACGAAATTGATGAAAGATAATACGCAACTAAAGCCTCCAAGGATGTATGAAGAGAAGATTCGGGTTCTTCTATTGCCCAGATTGCAGCTTGCTTCCAACCAAATTTTTGGAAATAATCACGATCAATGAGATAAAGTGTCTCCAACATCAGCAGGCTCTGAATACCTGATCCTTGAACTGCGTCATCTAATTCTATTCCACTCATGCCAAGTTTATACCCAAAGGCAAAAATCATGTCTGCCCATGAGTTAGGTGTCGCAAGACGTACACTCCCTATTTCTGGAGAAGCTTGATATAAATCCTTCGCAAGGCCTTCAATTAAAGTGCTGGATGTTTTTTGAATAGCAGTAAATGTAGAATCATCTGCTGAGCCTCTTTTACCAAGGCGTCGAACTAATACATCACGAAGTGCTTGGTGCTCTCTCTTAATTAGTTCAATAGGATGAACCCTATTGGGGACATAACGAAAATTTATGAGTTGAAGAAACTGATTTATCCTTTGTTGATCTTCAAGGCTTAGAGCTTTCCCATTAAGAGAATATATTGGAAATGTTTCTTTTCGGTTCCAAATCTTTGTTATTGTGAACTCATTACCGCCGAGCAGACTCTTTACAGCTTGAAGTTCTGAGCGAAAATGAAATTGATTAGGCAATGAAAACTTGACTGATACTTTAATTTGTTTTGCCTTTTTCTTGCGCATGTCTGGTCTGAAATAATCATCGTTAACTTTAAGGTTTATTCCCTCGTCTGTTTGATTGTTGAAAAATGCATTCAATGCTCTCAGAAAGTTAGATTTCCCTGAATTGTTAAGTCCAGCAAAAGTAGTAAAATTTCCTAAACCAGTTATACTACAATCTCGTATGGATCTAAATCCATTGACCTCAATCTCTGAAAGAAGCTTCATTTTGGTTCCTCATAGGATGGTTGAGTCGCATATACTTTCATCGGTTTTGTCATGGCATTTACTTCAAGCCGGAAGTGGGCCCTCTTGGTTACTTTCCGCCAGGAGAATCTGGCCGGGTCTTTGATCGGCTCCTCTGCCGAGAGGCCTATGTCCTGTTTGTCCAGTTTATGTCCAGTTTCTACGCAGATGGCACTCATGTCCTGTTTGTCCTCTTTACGTCCTGTTTACCAGCCAAGACATAGTGGGCACTCCGGCCTGTTACACCTATTTTACGCAGGACTCCCTTTGAAACCAATTCCTCAAGATCCCGGGAAGCCGTTCGAATGATAGTTCCTGTTAAATCGCGATAATCTTTATTTGTAATCCGGCCATGGACTTTCACATAAGCCACGGCTTTTTGCTGGCGTTCGTTCAAGTCAAAACTAGATATAACCTCCGCTGTCAGCCAGTCCCGCCAGAGCGTGGTCACGAACTGTCCGGCCCGTTCCTCGAAGTCCGGGGACGGAAGCCCCGCCTCGTCACAGCGGTCGATCATATCCAGCGTGCCGCTGCCGGCTTTTTCGATGTAGCGAGCAAGATAAAGAGGCTCGGCGATTAACGGATTGTGAGGAATGGAAGCGTGGGGCTCCCGCAAGCGCTCCGGCGTAAGAGAAGGCGGAAGCTCGCCGGGATTCCAAACTTCAAGCCGATCGGCAAAGAGCATGACCTGCACGCTGGCGTTACTGGTGTAGTCGCGATGAGCCACGGCGTTGACGATGGCCTCGGTAACGGCCTCCTTGGGAATTTCGTAAGTGGCCGGGGCCTGCACGCTCTGTGCCCGGGTACCGATATGCCGGTTGATTTTGGAAAGAACGAAATCCGCCGCCTGGTCCACCAGTTCAAAGGCCGTCCCCTTATAGATCTGGTAGGAAGGAATGGGCTTGCGGACGGTGGTACCGTGGAAGTGCATGCATTTGACTTCAGAAGTCGGCAAAAAGCGCTGCGGTTCCTTGCCGAACAACAGCACAGCCGCATGGGTGGGGCTGCCGTTGTCCAGCAGGTTGAGATGTGTCAGGGCCTTTTCCCTTGTGGTTTTCACAGGCAGGGGATAATTGCGTTCCCGCCGGGCAACTTCCAGAAAGGTTTGGATCTTATCCTGCGGCAAATCGTTCAGGGTTGCGCGGGGACAGGCCGAGGCATCAAACGGCAGGGTGCGCAGGTCCCCGCTCTGTTCCATGTGCTCAATGAGGGCTGCATACAGCGCAGCGGTCAGATCATTTGAATCAGTAACGCGACGGCGGATGAGCTGGGTGCCGGCCTTGCGAATCAGTTTTATCATTTTGGGATGGCGCGCTTTGTCATCCGCTCCCTTGACAAAGATCAAGCGAGGTTTGCCTTTTTGGGTTGCAAGGTCGAACTCTCGCTCCGTGGGAGATATGCCCCTGGCATCTTCCGACCCGTATTCGTTACCGAAGAGGCCGACGTATAAGTCGCAATTTTCGACCTCGCCCAGGTACACGTCATCAGCCCGGCGGTCGCTTGCCGGCAGGTCTTCAAAAAGGAAAACATCGAAGAAGCGCCGAAGCAGCGGATCGTTTTGCAGGAAGCTTTTGATAGCCCGTCGCTCAGCACTGAGTTCATTCTGGACGCTGCTGACGAACAGGGTCTTGCGGTTGGCCATCTTTTTCCTCATTTTTGATCCCTCTTGCCATACGGTGGTTGTTTCTCCCTGACCATCATCGGTGTTGTCATGGCATCTACTTCCATCCAGTAATGGGCCACTTTGGTCACTTCATGCCAGGGGAAACGGGCCGGGTCTTTGATCGGTTCCTGCAGGGTTGGCTGGGCGCCTGTCTGCGGATCAGGCAGGCAATTGGTGACAATGTAGAGCCAGTAGCAATCCCGGCGGTCCTCGGCCACGCGCCTTTCATTAGGTGTCAGTAAAATCGTTCCTGTGGGCGTAGCGAGGCCTTTGATCTCAATAAGTCGCAATTCGCCGGAGTCTATATCCAGACTGGTGATATCATATCCAAGGTTTTTTTCATGGACATCAAAAACCTGCCGTCCCTGTGCTTTTTCGTGTTCGATAACGACCTGCATGGCTATCGCTTCTGTTTCCAGATTCGGTCTTAATTTACGAACATCCGGTGCTTCCCGTTCCGGGTGGGGCAGGACCAGGACACTGGATATACGCTCTACTGCCTGCAGTGAGAGGGAACGCTGACGTTCCAGCTCCTGTCGGCGCCGTTCCCGTCGTGTCAGCAGTTCCGCATGACGGTTTTCAGCCTGTGCGAAACGGCCATCTGCACCGGTGATGCCCCTTTCTTTATCTTCGTTGGCTTTTCCTATTTCTTCATCCGCACGCTGCAACAATTCGGTCAGGGAGAGCTCGACGTGATCAACAATTCTTTGCACTTCGGTAATTCGTTCCTCCCTGGTTTCTTCCAGAAAAGGCTGAAGTGCGTTCTGATGAAGCCAGGCAGTCGGTTCTGGTTTATGGGCAACGGTCGGTTGGTGTTCAGGAGGTAATGCAGGCGAAAAGTTACCCAGTATGTTTGGTTCACGAAGCTGTGGTTCACCCTCGTCAGTTACCTCAACGGCAAAGAGGCGCTCATGCACAATGTGGCCCAGTCCATCCACCACGCGAGCGCGGTAAAAATCGATGCGTGACGGGTTTTCATTTCCTAACGAATAAAAGCAAGCGCCCTTGCCAAGTGATTCGCTCGCTTTAGCACAGGCATGCCTGCGTATTGATTCAAAAAATGGATGCCCGGGCGTGACCCATTCGAGGTTATTCTTTTCCGCCGTATCCCGATCTGTTGAGCAGCGTGGATATTTCTGCGCCAGTCGGGGGAATTTCCAGTTTGTCTCACGTTCGTATCTCTGAAGCACCGTCGGCGTGCGGGAAGGTTCGAATGTATAAGGTGTACTTTCGATAATTTTGAGTTTCAGCGGCACGTACTGTGCAGCTTCATAAAGAAAACGAGCGATTGTTTCAGGGACAAGACGTCTTTCCTGAGCTTTGGCCCGTCGCTCAATTAACATTTCCAGATTAAGTTTTTTGGAAGCCAGCCCTTCCAGCGCATTTTGGCAAATGGAGCGGAAACGACCTTCATCCACATTTTCCAGCAATCGTTCTTCCAGATCTGCATCACCGAGCTTTCCGGAATAATAGTCCCGAAGCACTCGTTCGACATGAGCTGAGGGGAGTATTTCGCCCACGACATTGAAAACAGCATCATCGTCCAGTGCGTCACGGATTTCCTGGAGCTTATCCAATAGCTTTTGGAGAACGCGGCCTTCAATGGTGTTGGTGGCCACAAAATTGAATATGAGACAGTCTTTTCGCTGACCATAACGATGGATACGCCCCATGCGCTGTTCAAGCCGATTCGGGTTCCACGGGATATCGTAGTTGAATAGAATATTACACACTTGTAAATTGATGCCTTCGCCAGCCGCCTCGGTTGCGACGAGCACCTGGATTGTACCCTCGCGAAATTGCTGCTCGGAATGAAGTCTTGAGCCCGGCTCGTCACGGCTGCCGGGCTTCATGCTGCCGTGAATAAAGCCCACTTTAAAGCCCCATGCTTTTAACTTTTGCACCAGATAGTCCAGAGTGTCTTTGAACTCGGTAAAGAGCAAAAGGCGCTTTTCAGGATGATCAAAAAAGCCTTCCTTATGTAGCAGGTCTTTAAGTTTGGCGAGTTTTGCTTCCGCTGTGTCATCTTCAACGGTTTGGGCCTGCTTGGCAAGACCTCTCAGCTCTTCGATTTCCTCACGAATCTGATCAGCATTGCCTGCCAGTGTAATGGCCTCAAGCATCTCTTCCAGCCGCTCGCGTTCATCTTCCTCCATCTCCTCGATATCTTCCGGATCTGGAAGATCGGGTGGGGCCATCTTTACCAGTTCCTGCGCTCTTTTGATGCCTTCTTCCAGTCTGCGCGCACGGTTTTCCAGACTGTGACGCATGGCGTAAGTGCTGGAGGCCAATCTGCGCTGATAAAGGGCCATTAAAAAGCCGATAGCTCGGGCACGGGGGTCATCTCCCCGTGCTGCGGCTTTGGCGCTTTGTCGTTTAACAAAACGTGTGACTTCACGGTAAAGTTCAAATTCCTGTCCGTCAATTGAAAAATCCACAGTGTGTGGGATACGCTTTGTGAATATTTTTTCCGCCACCCAGGTTCCATCGGCTCGCCTTTCCGGGAAATAGACCATTGCTTCTTTTGTCCGGCGCAGATAAAAAGGGGCACTTCGTCTCGCCATAGCTTCTTCAATGGAACGAACATCCGCATAAACATCACGATCAAGTAATTGAAGGAATAAAGAGAAGTTTTCCGGATCACCTTTGTGCGGTGTTGCAGTCATCAACAACAGATGGTCTGAAGCGTCGCGCAAAAGCTCGCCTAAAGCATAACGTGCTGTTTTACGAGATGGTGGCGTCCAGGACATGCGGTGTGCCTCATCGACGATGATGAGGTCCCATTGGACTTGTTTTAGCCCCGGAAGTATTTCCGCGCGCTTTGCAAGATCAAGCGAGGTAATGACCTTATTTTGCTCTATCCACTGGTTGACACCAAACTGATCTCGAATGTCGCCACCTTTCAGGACAAGGAATTTTTCGTCAAATTTTTCCCTGAGCTCACGTTGCCACTGAAATGCCAGGTTGGCTGGGCAGACAATGAGAATTCTTTCGGCAAGACCGCGTAATTGAAGTTCACGCAAAAGAAGACCGGCCATGATTGTCTTTCCTGCGCCGGGGTCATCAGCCAACAAAAATCGTACCCGTGCCTGTTTCAATAGATAATCATAAACCGCTTCCAGTTGGTGCGGTAGCGGATCAACGCGGGAAATCGAAAGGCCAAAATAAGGATCAAATTCCCAGGCAATTCCGAGCGAATAGGCCTGAAGTCCCAGACGTAAAAGACGGCTATCGCCATCGAAAGTAAAGCCGGCCTCAAGGATGGTCAGCCCTTCAATATCTTGTTTTGTCAGCGTAACTTTTCGGAAACGTTCGGTGTGCGTGCCAACGAGACCAACAGTCCAAGTTTCAGCATTGCTGGTATGCACCGTCTCTACACGCATCGGTTCGTAAAAGAGCGGGCCGGTTAAAATACATCCTTCATATATTGAAGTTTTAAACCCAGTCATTTCTGCTTGGCCTTAACATTATCGTCAATACGGATATCACTTGTCATTCTGTTTTCTCTCATTTACTTCTCCCTTGCGGAATTTCCAGAAACGGTCTATCCGCTTTACGCCATCTGCTTTGGAGCTTTTTATTTACAGGGCTTATCCTACCCGATGCAGTCCCAGGCCGCAATGGTATCAACACAGAACAATCCGCGGTTTCGGGACAGTGCTTTCTTTTTTTTCGGCCTGTCCGGCGTGTGCATTCACATAAATAATGTCAAACAGGGGCTAAAGTACCAAACTGCCAGGCCTTGTCAAGGTGTTTGTCCGGTTATTTTGATGGTTTGCGCTGAATATCCGGATGGAGGAGCCGCCGCACGAGTACGAACGCATCCACGGGCCAGAAGCACTCCGGCCGGGGGCGGCGCACATGCGAAGTGCCCACGACGGGGCGGCAATCGAGCAGGGCGTTGCGCCACTGACCGGGGAGGGCGTTCGGGGCGGATTCAAGTTTTTGTTCGGCTTAAAGCGTTGTCGTCCCAGCGTCTGCTCCGGATGCCGGGCGTCCGGGTGTTGGTTTGGATCGCGTTTCTAACAGGTTCCTTTTGGCTTCTTGTTCTTGAGGCGCGACATTCACGCCATCTGGCCGCGAAAGTCTGTTCCTGAAGTTATCTACCGGGGGCGAGTAGTGAATGTTAGTGGGCGGGTTCTTCGATGCTTGACGCGAGCACGAGAAACCCATAATTTTAGATGGGTTTTGTGTGATCTGTCAATTTTCCCGAATTTAAACTTGACATCTTATCCCAATACCCATAGCATTGCTATGGGTAACATGAAATGAAGTCAAGGATAGCGAAGATGAAACACGATGAGTTCTTCAGAAAGAACCCTGTTTTCACAGGGGACGATCTGGCCAAACATCTGTCTTCCCACGGTGAAGTTGGTGAACGTACGCAGGAGGCACTTCTGGCATACCACCAGAAGGCCGGGCGGGTCGTTCGGGTACGGCGCGGGTTATATGCCGTCATTCCCTTGGGGTCCGACACCGATTCATATCCTGTTGATCCATTTCTCGTTGCCGCGAAGCTGACACCGGATTCAGTATTGTCGCACCATACGGCACTGGAGTTTCACGGAAAGGCTTATTCTGTTCATGCCCGCCTCACGTACTGTGCATTCCGCCCTCTTGCGCCTTTGACATTTCGCTCTCATATTTTTCGAGGAACAAGGTTCCCGCAAGCTCTCCTTCGCTCGGGGAAAGTCCATTTTGGCATTTTGACTTCGGAGCGTGCCGGAATGGAGCTACGGGTAGCTAGCCTGGAGCGGACCTTGGTGGACGTCCTGGATCGTCCGGACCTTTCGGGAAGCTGGGAGGAAATCTGGCGTTCGCTGGAGTTCGTCGAATTCTTCGACCTCGACAAGGTCGTGGAGTACACAATGCTGCTCGGAAACGCGACCACCGGAGCGAAGGTGGGTTTTTTTCTCGAGCAGCACCGCGAATCGTTGATGGTGGAGGACCGTCACATCGAGGCACTGCGTGCTCTGAGACCCCGGCAACCGCATTATCTGGACCGCGCCAAGCGGACATCAGGCCTTCTCTTATCGGAATGGAATCTGGTGGTCCCCAGGGAAGTGCTTGAACGGACGTGGGGAGAGGTATTATGAAGGTCTCACCAGAGAAGCTGGCCGCCGAAGCGGAAATGACGGGTTTTAGGCCGGATATGCTCGAAAAAGCCGCCCACCTGCTCGGGTTGCTGGATGCACTGCGTAGTCACCCGTTTCTTAAAAAGAAGCTGGTGCTCAAAGGCGGCACGGCTTTAAACCTTTTCATCTTCGATGTGCCTCGGCTTTCCGTTGACATCGATCTGAACTACGTTGGAGCAGTAGATCGTGACGGCATGCTTGCCGAGCGTCCCAAGGTCGAGCAGGCTGTTCAAGCAGTCTTCGCTCGGGAAGGTTTCACAGTAAGGCGGATGCCTGAAGAACACGCCGGAGGTAAGTGGTTATTGCGGTATGAAAACGCCTCCGGACGGAGTTCTAACCTCGAAGTTGACATCAACTTCATGTTCCGTATCCCGCTGTGGCCGGTGATCAGCCGCGACTCTCATCCCATCGGGGCTTGGCGGGCAACAGACATTCCCATGCTGGATCGCCATGAACTTGCGGCCGGTAAGCTCGTGGCGTTATTGCCGCGCAGACAGGTGCGGGACCTGTTTGACAGCCATCGGATTTTACGAATGGACGACCTTGATTTCCACCGCCTTCGCATCGGATTCGTGCTCTACGGCGCGATGAACAGGAAGGATTGGAGAACGATCTCTGTGGACGATGTCGACTTCGACGCCGTGGATTTGATCAAGCAGTTGCTCCCCACGCTGCGCGTGAATATGTCTGAGATCCGAGGTGAATCGACCGAATTCGGGACGCGTCTCGTAAGGGAATGCCGGGAGGGACTATCCATGCTTCTACCTTTCACAGACTCTGAACGGGCGTTCTTGGATCTGTTGCTGGACCAGGGGGAGATCGACTCCGCGCTTTTGACCTCCGACACATTCCTTCAGCAGCGCATACAATCTCACCCGCTTCTCGAGTGGAAAGCTCTCAGCGTACGACGTTACAAACTTAAAGGAAAATGAAAATGGGGGAAATAGCTGTGATTACTGGCTCAACCCATGGAACAGGGCGGCAATCGCGAAAGAACTGGCATTCAGCGGGTATGAGGTTGTCATTGCCCGTTTGAAGTCGACCAAATATCTATACTCGTACATCGACCAAACCCGCATGTATCATACAATGGGGGGGCGAGATGCGCCGAAAGAATCTTCAGCGAGATTGCCCAAAACAGCGGCAAAGTTGGGAGTATCACTGCGGACCATACAACGGTATTGTTTTTGTTTCTGAGCAACAAATACTCTACCAGGTCATGCCGCACCTTAAATACGGCATGTCATCACCTGAAAAAAGAGCCCGCTTGTAAACGGGCTCTTTTATTTTGGCTCCCCAGCGCGGACTCGAACCACGGACATGCTGGTTAATCCCGCCTCGGCGGGACTCTACCGCTGAGCTCATGTACATAGCGAAAGGCTCCTCTATTTTTG
>Ga0255347_1005699_pt1 | contig 13972 bp, 17 predicted proteins | sample wastewater_treat_2_FD_192479 | JGI IMG/M metagenome (GOLD analysis project Ga0255347, IMG submission 192479) | Wastewater microbial communities from Lulu Island WWTP, Vancouver, Canada - plant24 | ecosystem: Engineered > WWTP > Wastewater > Unclassified | place: Canada: Vancouver, British...
ACTTTTATATATTAACATAATCATAATCAACTCATATATACAAAATTATTATATTCATCCCTCATGTAATTAATATATATATTAATATATATATAAAAGAGAAATATATAAAGAGAAAAGAAACAGTTTAAGTCATGACTAATTGGATTGAAATAAATGGATTGATTAAATCATTATTGATTATGCATTCTTTGTTTATATATATTATGATTTCTTTCAATTTTGTATATATAAGCTACAGGATATATAAACGCAATAGTCAGACCATATATAAATCAAATAACCAAAACAAATATAACGACTATTAACATAAACAATCGTAACAATAAATAAACGACTATAACGACAAATAAACAATCGCAACAACAAACCAATAACCACGATAACAAATCAATAACCATAACGACGAACAAATAAATATAATAATAATAAAACGACCGTGACAATAAACAATAAATCGTAACAATAAAATCAAACGACTATAACCCAAACAAACAACAACTATAAAAACCAATAAAATATGACCATAAATAAACAACAACGACCATAAATAAACAATCACAACGACCATAAACAAAACACAATAATTAAAAACAAACACCCAGAACAATAAATACAAATAACACTAAAAAAAACAACTAAACCAAAACAATAAAACTCAAATAATAACATAATAATTTAATAGTAATGTTTCAATTCGACGCAGTGGGTTAGCTATTTTTGTATTATTTTATACATTGTTATTATATATTTTATGTGTTATTTAGAGTTATTGTATATCATTGCGGGTAATTTTTTATATTATTATTGGTTATGTATTATATTGTCGTGGGTTATTTTTGTGTCGTTGTGGGTCGTTTTTATATTGTTATTGGTTATTTTTATGTCGTTTTTATACTATTACGGGTCGGGTCGTGACGGTTGCGGGTTTGCTGGTTTTTGTGCGTCGTTGCCTGTATATTTTGCGGGTTTATATTGCCTGCCTGACATTTATTTATCGTCAAATGTTGCGTCTATTTGCTCCCATCCACCCGACCAACGCAGGACAGTTAGCAACCCCGCACGACACTATTTTAGCGCTATTTCGCCCGCAAACCAACGAAAACGACGCAAGTGTAACTGATAAAAGCAATTAGGGTCAACCCGCAACGCTATTTTGACGCTCGCAAATAGGCGTTAGTAACTTTCAATTTAAGGAAATGACTTAATTAACCCCACAAAAAAAACGATTATACAGTGAAAAGCACGATTTGCTCGTGTTTTCAAGCGTTAGAGTAGAAGTATGCAGATAGTTGTTGACTGTTTTTAGAGAATTATTATTTTTGAAGTGAAAAAATAAGTCCTTAAAAATACTTGACATAAAATAACACATTTATAAAGAGGGTTTATGGTTATAATGAATATAGTAGATGTTGACAGGAAAGGCAGGAGTTTATATTACCTGCTCGTGTCCTGCGTCTGTCCTGAAACAAACAGGATAGAGTTTAACGGTAAAGCAATGAATACGCTGGACTTGTGCGCTTATGCTAACATGTCCAGAACCGAGCTGTCAAAACAGATTGGTTACTTATACGAGCAAAATATATTGCTGAATGTGAGGGCGAAGGGCAAGGATTATTATTACATGAACCCGAAGTTTGCCTGCGACCCTGAAACTCCGCCGTGCTTGCTTGACTGGCTGGTTGAATTGTTTGAGGAAGAAAGCAACATGGAGCATAAGGAGCTTGTTTATTTTACTAAAAACCCCCGTGACATAAAAATAGACATTCGGAGCATTCTTCCCAAATGAAGCAGGTCAGCTGGACATTATTTATATATAAATATAATAAATTATTTAATTAAATATATATGGTTAATAAAATATAAAAAAGAAGGTCATGATGGAAAAAGGATTTTGTGAGCTAAATATAAGTCAGCTGGTCAGGGCTGACTGGAATTATAAGAATGACAGTCCTGCGCTGGCTGAAAAACTTGCCAATAATATTAGGCGCAATGGTCAGGTAGAGAATATTATCGTGCGTGAGCTGGATACGGGCTTGTTTGAAGTCGTGAACGGCAATCATCGGCTGGATGTCCTGCGCTCGCTGAAATTTGAGAAGGTCTTTTGTTATAATTTAGGGCGGGTCAGTTTAGCGCAAGCCAAGCGGGTTGCAGTTGAGACCAACGAGACCAAGTTTGACAATGACATTGATAAGTTGGAAACAATACTGGTTGAAATTAGTAACGAGTTTGGACTGGATGATATGCTGACCACGATGCCACTTGGCGAGGACTATATAAAAGGTTTGATAGATGAGTCAGAGATTGATGTGTCGTCCTTCTTTGAAGATGGTAGTAAGGTCGTGGAAACAAAGCCGAGAGAACTTATTTGCCCGCATTGTGGCAGGAATGTTTACGAGGACTGAAGGTGCGTGTTTATTTAGCTGGTATGGGTGGGTTGCCTTGGAAGAAGAGAAACTTTTATAATTTCTATCGGCTGGACAGTTTTCTCGTGATATTATCTGATGAGCCCGTTCATAAATATAAGGACTTTATTTTGGATAGTGGGGCTTTTTCTTATATGAATGGCAGGAAGACCGATGACATTGACTGGGACGAGTATGCTGACCGTTATGCCGCATTCGTTTTGAAAAAGAATATCAGGAATTATATAGAGATTGATGTAGACAGGGTGATTGGTTTGTCCGAGGTAGAGCGATTGAGGCGCAGAATAGAGAAGAAGGTTGGCTGGAAGTCAATGCCTGTCTGGCATGTAGAGCGTGGTTATGACTATTGGCTCAAGATGTGCACGGACTATGATTATGTGTGCTTTGGTGCATTCATTACAGATGGACTTGATAGTTCCAAATATCCACTAATAACAAAATTTATTAGGGACGCTTCTCGCTTGAATGCACGGGTGCACGGGCTCGGATTTACTGACTTTAAGTGGTTACCTAAATTGCATTTTTATTCAGTGGACAGTAGTTCGTGGCTGGCAGGAAATAGATATAGTCATGTTTGTAAATATAAGAATGGCAGAGTTAATATTATTAAGAAACCAGCTGGTTGCAGGATGACTAATCTGGAGGAGTTAGCGTGGCACAACTTCAAGGAATGGTTATTATTTAGTAATTATGCTGATATATATCTATAGGAGAGATAATTATGATACCAATTTATGGAAGCATGAAGAGACCTGAAAATCCGCAAGAAGGTCTGGAAGTATTGGCAGCGGAATTGATACCTTGGAAAGGTGGAGACATTGAAATTATATTTGAGTCCAATGAATTCACTTCGGTCTGTCCTAAAACAGGTCAACCTGATTTTAATCGGATAAAAATTGAATATGTGCCTGACAAATTCTATATTGAAAGCAAAGTAATGAAGTTTTATCTTTGGAGTTTTCGTGAGTTTGGAATTCACTGTGAGTATCTTGCCAATGATGTAGCTGAAGGATTATTTGAAGCAGTGAAGCCGAAAAAAATCAAAGTAACGGTTTTTCAAAATGTAAGAGGTGGTATTTCTCTTACTGCTTCTCGGGTGATAATGCAATGAAAGCTATTCTTATTTATTCTGGGGGATTGGATTCAACAGTGATGCTTTATAATTATGTTAGAAATATAGAACTTGCTGTTACTTTCATATATGGAGCCAAACATAATTCTCGGGAAATTGAGACCGCTATTTATAATTGTCAATTTCTGAAAATTCCACATAGAATAATTGATATTAGAGAGGTTGGTAAAAACCTAAAGAGCAATCTTATTGACAGAGATAAAGATATTCCGTCTGGTAGATATGATAGTAGTAATATGAGTAAGACAATAGTCCCTTTCCGAAATGGCATTATGATTTCTATAACAGCAGGTATCGCTAATAGTGAAGGTCTTGATACTGTAATGATTGCTAATCATGCAGGTGACCATTATATTTATCCTGATTGCCGTCCTAAGTTCATAGATAGGATGAATCAGGCTATTATGCTCGGGACAGACAAGAAAGTGGAGCTATTAGCTCCATTCACAAACATTGACAAGACGCAAATTGTCAAAATCGGATATGATATAGGTATTGACTTCAAGCATACCTGGACTTGCTATAATGGCAGGGAAATTCATTGTGGTGTATGCGGTTCTTGTAATGAAAGAAAAGAGGCATTCCAATTAGCTAAGATTGATGACCCGACGGAGTATGAAAGATGACCACGATTTCCAAGAAATTTTACTTTTCGGCGAGTCATGTGCTGGGTGGGCTTTCGTCACGCCATCCGTGTTCTCGGTTGCACGGGCACAATTATGTCCTGACTATTTATTTGCGTGGTATACCTGACCGTGATGGCTTTGTTTTGGATTATAGGAAACTACAGCCTATCAAGGACTTTGTGGACAATGTGCTTGACCATCGGCACTTAAACGATATATTTGATTGTAATCCTACGGTTGAAAATATAACAGAAAAGATATTTTGGATGTTTAAGGAGCAGTTTCCTGAGCTGGTGGCGGTCGGGTTGAGCGAGACGACAGGAACGGAGTGTTTATATGAACCAGAATCTTAAAGTAATAGAAATCTTTCAGTCCTTGCAGGGTGAGGGTGCCAATGTCGGGTTGAGTTGTGTGTTTATTCGTCTGGCAGGTTGTAATATGTCCTGTCCTTTTTGTGACACGATTTGGGACGGCGGGACAGAAATGTCTGTGTTGGAAATTTTAAGTCAGGTCAAGCAATTTAATGTCACTACGATTGTTTGGACGGGAGGTGAACCTACCTTACAGTTGACGGATGAGGTTCTTGGTTATTTTGCAGAATATAAAAATTGTATAGAGACCAACGGGAGCAATAAGGTTCCCGACCTTATAGATTATGTGGCGGTTAGTCCCAAGGTGCCTGCGTCGGTTGTGTGTAACAATTTTAAGTTTGTAGATGAAATCCGTTATGCGGTTAGTTTAAATGACCCTATTCCTGATTTTACCGAATTGCCACCTGCTAATAATTATTATTTAAGTCCTATATTTGATAATTTGAAATTAAACCGCAAGAATGTTAACTATTGTCTGCGGGTTATTGAGGAAAATCCAAAATGGAAACTGTCCATACAAATGCACAAGCTATTGAAAATTCGTTAAGGGATATCCTGACTTATATTGGAGATGACCCGACCCGAGAAGGACTGATAGACACTCCCCGTCGCATTATGCAGTCCTGGGAAAAACTATTTGGTGGTTATAATCAAAGTCCCGACGATGTTATGCGTGTTTTTAAGGATGGGGCGTGTAATGAGATGGTAATCTTGAAGGACATTGAGTTTTATTCAACCTGCGAACATCATTTTTTGCCCTTTTTTGGTAGGATACATATAGCTTACATTCCTGATGGCAGGGTGATTGGTGTTTCCAAGCTTGCTCGGCTGGTAGAAATCTTTTCCCGACGCCTGCAAATACAAGAACGGCTGGTCTCTCAAATAGCTGATAGCATTCAGCAAGGTCTAAATCCGCTGGGCGTGATGGTGGTTTGTGAAGCGCAACACTTTTGTATGACCTGCAGGGGTGTGGAGAAGCAAAATTCTGTTATGGTTACCAGTGCTATTAGGGGTGTATTTGAACAGAGTGAGGTGCGTAATGAAGCTCTGCGCCTGTTCGGGAGGTAAGAATGCCCAACTATAAAGAAATCAATTGGGATAAAATTCGGGCAGATTATGTGCTGGGCACTGACTATCCGTCGTTTGATGAGCTGGCTAAACGGCACGGCATATCTAAACCGCTTATTCTTGCTAAAGCTAACGATGTCAGTGACCCTATAAACAGGGGCAAGACCTGGCTCCAGCAACGGCAGGAATATATCGTTAAAAAGCAGGACATTCAGCAGGATGTGGCAATGACGGAAGCCAAGAATTTTGTGCGCAACTTCGTGCGTGTCCTGAATAATATGGGCTTGAAGGCGTTCAGAATAGTCAATCGTGAGCTGGACTACATTGACCGTGTCCAGGAAGAAGAAATAAAAGAAGGCAAACCACTGTCCATGCGCAAGCAGGTCAAGATGTCCGACATAACCAAGATTGTTGAGGTATTGCAGAAGATTGCGGGTGGCGACGGAGCTCGTGACATCTTTGTTAAGCTGGAGCTTGCGGGCAAGGTAGCCGAGCAAAAGCAGATAGGTCTGTCCGAGCTGTCCGACGAGGACTTTGATAAATTAGATAAACAAATCCAGAATGGCGGGATAGTGGACGCCGAATTTGAAGCATTAGAGAATAAGGACGATGACTGATATAGCATTCACGAAGGAAGAGTTTGAGCTGGAGAAACAGCGACGCCTGCGTCAGAAGTGTGACGAGCGACAGCTGGCTTTCTCACCGCACACGGAGCTCGGACTGTGGAAATTCTGTCAGTTTATGTGTCCCGACTTTTATACGGACGACAAACAGCCACTAATAGAGCTGACCGAGATTTTTCGGCGAGTCACGCTGGGTGAGTTGCGCAAGGTGCTGATTTCCTTCTTTCCGAGGGCGGGCAAGAGCAGGACTACCAGCATTTGGATTGCGTGGTGGCTCGGCTATGACCCCGAGGGCTCGTTTATGCGCAACTGCTATAACGATAATTTGGCTATGGACTTGTCTAAATCGGTGCTGGACATTATAAACACGGACAGGTATGCGGAGGTGTTTCCTGCCATCAAGGTTGACCCTCGTGCCTCATCTAAAATGGCGTGGCAATTAGATGGCACGACCGTCCTTACTTATTTCGGGGCAGGCATAAAGGGCACCATAACGGGGCGTGGCTGTAATCGGGCGGCAATTCTGGACGACCCCATCAAAGACCCCGAAGAAGCTCTCTCCGAGACATATCTTGATAAGCTGGACTTATTTATAGAGACCGTGCACAATACCCGCATAGACACGACATCCGATTGTGCCGAGATTATAATTCAGACACGCTGGTCATCTAAAGACCCGATTGGTCTGCGGAAGGACGACCCGTCGTGGCATAAATTTATCTTTCCTGCGTTTAATGAGGAGACGGGTAGGAGCGTCTGTGAAGACATGATTTCTACGGATAAACTATTGGCAATCAAGCAGTCCTGGGAACGCAAGAACCTAAACTGGATGTTTCAGGCGCTATATCAGGGTGAACCTACCGACAGTGCCTTCGCTAAATTTAATTTTGACGAGCTTAATCGGTTTAGTATGTCTGACTTGGAAAAGCTGGGAACACCCGACGAAATCGTGGCGTGGTGCGATTATGCTAACAAGGGCTCCGATTATATGTCCTGTCCCTTCTGTTATCGTTACGGGACACGCAAATATATCGTGAGCGTGGTCTTTTCTAACGAGGACAGCATTAAATTAGAACAGCCGTTGCTGGAACGCATTGCTTACTTCAAGCCCGACGAGATGGTGTTTGAAAGTAACGCTGGCGGAATAGAGTTTGCCACTAATCTGGAGCGCAATAATAAGGCACTATTTGAGTTTCTCGGGCTGGAACTGGATTGTAGGTCTACCTCATCTAATAAAGAAATCAGGATTATGTTGCGGGTGGGTGAGATTAAAAACGACTGCTATTTCCTGGTTGATGAGGAGCAGGACGAACACTATCGGCGATTCATGACTAACCTGTCCAACTACGGCAAATATAAGTTTGGCAAGGACGATGCGCCTGACTCGCTGGCAGGTCTTCTGTCTATGATGTCGGACGCCTTTGAGGTTGAGGTGGACGGTATTGGAGCGGACACTAATATAGACAATTTTAGCTTACCCCGAATAATTAAAAATAAAATACTTGACATTAAAGATAATAATAATAATGATGAACCCGAACCTGAAAGTTATGATTCGGAAGTTGAAATTTTTTAGGAGATTTTAAGTTGGAAGATGTAAGGATTATATCAGAGAAGCCAGTCGGCGCTGACACGCTTGAAGCCGAAATAGATGGGGTTGACGAGATTTTTTTTGCGCCCGTGTCTAAATCAGTGACCCTGCCCAAGAGTTCTATAAGGATTGCGAGTGCGACGACGGTCAGGAATTATGGTTGTCTGTTGCCTCCCTATAATCCGAGCCAGATTTTGTCTTATAAGGCACTGGACGCCACATATCAGACCTGCTTAAATATTAAGACGGACACGACGGTTGGGCTGGGCTATTCGTTCGGATATAAGGACATTGATAGCAGGAAAGATATTGTTTCCTTCTTTAAGTCACCTAATCGTAACTTTGGCGATACCTTCACCTCTATTTTGAAGGGTCTTTACATGGATTTGGAGTTGTTTGATAATGCTTATTTGGAGTATGTCAAGAGTGGCAAGACCAAGTCCTTATATAATTTGCCTGCCAAGGACATGTATATCCGACCCAAGACGGACGGGCATGGTGCGAACCTGCGTGATATAGATAAGTATGTTTACATTCCCGACGGTGTAGTTGTTCCTGTGGAGTTTGAGCCGTATCCGACCACGGGCAAGACACGGGACGGCGTGCATTATTGCCTGCACTTGAAGCGTCCTTCGCAGGAAAACATGTATTATGGCAAGCCCGACACGGCGCATTTATTTGATTTAATCAAGCAATCATATTTAACCGACCAATATAATATCAACTTTTTTTCTAATGGTGGTCAACCTGCCTGGGCTGTCCTGATTACGGGTGGTAAGCTGTCCAAGAAGTCCTACGAAAAAATCAAGGAATTTATAGAGAATAATTTGAAGGGCGTGGCTAATGCGCACAAAATGCTCTTCTTGTCCGTGCCCAACGAGAAAGCCACCATCAAGCTCATTCCGCTCTCTAAATCTATAGATGAGCAATTTATCACGCTCAATGACAAAATCCAGTTCAAGATTGCCCTGAAGTGTCGGGTCAATCCCAAGTTGCTGGGTCTTTCGCAGGGCGGTAACTTCGGGGGCGGTTCGGCGGGCATTACTGACCTTAAACTATTTATGGAGACCGTATGTCAGCCCGAGCAGAATATTGTAGTAGAGTTTATTAACAAGTTTTTGGAGCTTGAGTTTGGTGTTAATTGTGAGTTTAACCTGCGCAGGATGAACATTTCCAACGAGAAGGACGACGCTATTATTGCCAACCTTTATTATAATATGGTGGATGCTTACGGTAATCGGGTGCTTTCTGTCAATGAGGTGCGTCGCATGTTCCTGCACCTGAAGCCGATTGACCTTGTAAACACGAGCCAGGACGAGAGCAGGACGGACAATTTGGAGGTTCAACCCAACATTAACGGTAACCTGCGCACGAGCGACAAATCAAATCTCGGGCTGGGTGATGGTGAGGCGACCAACAACCTTGACCCGAACAAAAACAATGACGAAAGCACACACATTACAAATCTGTAGAGGTTAAAATGGAAAGCGTGAAGAAAAAGCGTTTACTAAAAGATGTAACAATAACGCATGTGTCTTATGTCAAGCGTGGCGCAAATAAGAAGCAATTTTTTCTTGCTAAATCAACCTGCGACCATGCCGACATAGAGTTTCCCGTCAGAATTATCACAAAGCAGGACGACAATCCCGAGAAAAAACTACTGTATGGGGTTGTTTACGAGCCTGACTTTGAAGATACTGACGGCGATTATATGACCAGCGACGAGATTGAAAAAACTGCGCACGAGTTTTTGCAGTATTATCGCAACATTGATACCGAGCACAACCTGCTTGCGGGTGCGGGTGCGGTTGTGGAAAGCTACATAGCTCCCGTGGACTTTATAATTGGCAAAGAAAAAATCAAGGCAGGTAGTTGGGTCTTGGTTTCTCGTGCCAGTGACGAAAACTGGGAAGCATGGAAGAAAGGCGAAATTACGGGCTATTCAATGTTTGGTATTTCTCGCTCAACTCGGGCAGAAAAAGGAGAAAAAACAATGAAATCGTGGATTAAGAGGGTGCTTGATAGTTTGAACCTTTCCAAGAACTTTGATGAGGCGATGGATAATGTATTGACTGAAATGTCTGTCAATCCGAGCTTCATTGTTGATATTATGCAGGAGGACTTCTTTAATAATGTAGCGTGGGATTCAGCGACCGAGGAACAACTTAAGGTTCTGTCGGATTCAATGAAGTCAGCCACTGACTATATTGATAAAAAGATTGCGTCTCTTAAAAGTTCTGAAGGTTCTCAACCTGCTGGGTCGGAAGATGTTAATACGGACACCGAACCTGCGCCTGCACTGGAGAAGACGGAAGCGTCCGAACCCGAACCTGACCTGCCCGATGTGGCAGAAATTGTGAAGAGCATGGAAAGCAAGTTCCTGCAGTCCTTGACTGAAATGGAAAAAAAGTTCAATAATAAGATTGACGAAATTAGTAAATCGCTTTCCGAGACAAACGAAAAACTTAACGAAAACCTGACCAATTCCGCAGTGTCTGTGCCGCAACCTGTCAGGGAAGCGAGCCCTGATATTCGTGGAAAAGGTCTCGTATAGGAGAAAACAAAATGGCTAATAAAATAGTAGTTGATGCGAAGGATGCATTAAATTTAGTGACAATGTTCAAAGAAACATTGGAGAAGGGCATTGTCAATCCTGACAAGCCGAAGAAGGCAGTTAGCGGGATGGCTGCCTATTTGCTGACCAAATATTGTGGTTATCAGATTACCGACCCGACGGGTGCTTTGCTGGAAAAGAGCGAGCTGGACGAGATAACGCTGGACTTTACTCGGGGGCGCACGCTGACCGAAGAAGAAGCCGAAATTGCTATCCAGTATATTTATGACATGAACCCGTATCTGTCTTTATTTAATACCCGCATTGTTAATAAGCTGGTTGTGCCCGTGAAGGGAACGGCTATCACGCAGAAGAACCTGATTTCTAACGAGCAGAATGGTGGGCAGGTTACCAACATCAATCGGCGTATTGTCCATAACTTTGGCGTGAACCTGTTTCTGCGTCACTGTCAGCTTCAGAAGGACATTCCCCTGCAAACCGTGATTGATAATTTGTATAATCCTGGCTGGGAACAGTCGGTGATTAACGATGTAGCAATAGCGCTGGGCAATGATATTCTCCTGCTCGCCATCAATGGGCTGGGCGGAAACTATGCCAGCACGGAGGACTTTTATGACCTGAACCTGGGCTTTAATAAAATGCTCCAGATTGCCGATGGCACAAATACTAATACCTATGGTGACATCAAAGTTAAGGGTTTCCTGGGACGCTACCTGACCCCGCACAAAGTGGACGCCAGTATGGCTGTTGGTGATACAAATTATAATGCTGCCAACCTGTTAGCGTTAATGCGCAAGATGTATAAAGCAATGCCACGCAGGTATCGTGATAATCCGAATAATGTGTTTTTAATGTCGCAGGCAGACCTTGACCTGTATGTGGATTCTCGCTCGGATATGACAACGCCGTCCAATGTTACTCGTGAGCAGGTATTAACGACTGGTCAGACACCCAAGTTTATGGGATGTGACCTGATTGCGGTGCCTGGCTGGATTGGCATTAATGAAACACATGAGTCAGACGCCACCCTATATGGTTCTATCGTGTTTGGTGACCCGAAGAACATGGACATTGCGACCGACAGCATGAGTTATAGAAAGAATACTGGCTACAATGCCCGGGCTGAATTGGGTCCTGCATTTGAGTATACTTATGACATGTATCTGGACTTTCAGTTAGCCAGAGCTGACAGCTTCGTGGTTGCGTTCAAGGATGCCCAGTGTTCTGCTCCTATCCTGTTATCTTCCGATGACGCCAAGGGCGGAGTAAATGGATATACTGATGTGTCGGGCACTTATACGCTTGCGGGCAGTTCAGGTCTTGCTATCCATGTCTGTTGCCCGAACGAGGGTGCGGTCGTGGTGTGTGCTACTGCTACTTTGGAAAGTGCGAATACATTAGCGGATGCTATGAGAGCTACTGGTGCTACTGTTATTCCTGAAAATGGTTCTTTTACAGTAAGTGCAACCGGCAACTTTTATTTGCGTGCTTATCATCCTAATATGTTACCTTCTGATATGGTTACTTGTAGTGTAACTATCAGTTAGTAGTATAATGTTGCGGGAGTTAAGCAATGGAAAAGGCAAAGACAACTAAAAAGGCGACTGGCTCTGCGGGACAGGCACGGGCAACTAAACCCAAGCCGACCAGTCCTGCGTCCAAACAGACAAGCAAAGCCAGTTCTGCGTCTAAATTAACTAATCCTGTTAATAAGCAGACGGCGAGCACGGTCTCTGCTCCTCAAAAGACGGTCAAGGTCTATATGAACTATTCCTACGGGATATATAGTGCTCATGTGCGTTATCGTCTGGACGAGGACACTGTCAAGACCCTGCCACCCGATTCTTTCATTATCATTAGTTCGCAATGAGCGCACCCATTGTTCACGAGGACATTATCAAAGCCAAGATGGTTCAGCTGGCAAATGTGACCACGCAGGCGCAGGACAGAATTAACTCGCAGATATTATCTAACGGTGCTCGTGACCTGCTGGAAGCGTTGGACACGGACGCCTATCAGGACTATGTTAACAAGCTCAACACCTTTGACGAGGACACTTATGCGGAGTTTGACGGTCTGTCTTTTGACAGTTTAGACCGTGACCAAAAGTGCCTGCGTAACCTGATTTATGCGGAATCATATTTCAGCTTATATTATTTGGCGATTGCTTTGAAGAAGCTGGTCAAGGGTGCCGTCAACACGACCCGTGATATGGCGGGCGGGGCGACCCTCGTGTCGGCTCCATTTGACGACATCATTGCCAATGCTGACAATTATCGGGACTTGGCTAACCAGTGCGTCAGTTTTGCTACGGCGGGAATAATCAGCGACCCTGCCAGCATTTACACGCAGGGTCAGTTTGGAGTGTTTGTGGTATGAATTCCAGTGGTTTTCTGAAGATGCACGAGGATTTAGCGGACGAGCTGGAAGCCAGGTTCCCGAACTATGCGGTCGTCAGGAGCGAGGCAGAGCTGGCGATGGGAAGTTTTCCTGCGATTGGATTATTTCTCGGGTTGAGTGAGCATCAGAAGAATGTGCGTGCTTATGCGCCCATCTCTTATTCGTATATTCTGTCCGCCTTTGATGTTTATGACTTTGATAGTCCGACCGACTTATTAGCAAAACAGCAGGTGATGTTTGACCTGCTGGAAAATGTAATCACAACCATGTCTTGGACAGTCCTGACCGATATTGAGCCTGCCGTGTCTGTAGGAATAGACGCAGGCACCTTTATCACGGGCTGGATGACAACAATAACTTTTAATGCCCCCTGATTGAGGTGGGCAACAAGGAGAAAATAAAATGGCAAAAGTAATTTATGGAACTGACGGGATTAAACAGAAGGATTATCATGTCTATGTTGGTCTTTCTAATAATGCGACCCTTCAAACAGCAATAGGAACTTATAATGCTTCACCAAGTAAGACCAACCTGCAGGCATTGATTGATGTGGCGGGTGGTCAGGACGCAACCAAGCTACAGGAGCTGGGTGAGTGTCGGGCTGATTCGATTGACCTCGGCATTGAAGATGGTGACACGGTTGACGGCAATATACTGGGCAAGATTGTCCTGAATAAGGCGGGCAAATTTACAGCCGAGCTTATCAATGCCACGCCTGCCAATATTGCGGCGCTTGAGTTGCTGGATGGTCAGTCCTGCACCGTGCTTTTATTGGAGCGTGACTCGCACACGGCGTCCAGTCATGTTTATAAGACCGCCATCCTGATGAATGAGTTCAATCTTTCCTATTCTGAAAAGGTGACAGGAAGCGATTCCATTCGGTCTACTATTAACATAGAGAAGAATGTTCCGAGCCCGAGCGCATTTCGTAGTATTCGTGACATCCAGTGGGATTGATGGTTCGGCTGGAGGTAACGGATGTCTAAAGTAAATTATGGGTTAGATGGAATCCGTCAGCGGGATTATCGTGTCTGGATTAACTTTGAGGATATGAAGGAAGCAGATGGAGAGCTGGACTTTATCACGGCGGTAGATGCGATGGGTAATTTGTATGAATTTATACATGAATACCCGATTGATTATGAAGGAATATTTGGTGC
>Ga0255347_1005706_pt1 | contig 13958 bp, 12 predicted proteins | sample wastewater_treat_2_FD_192479 | JGI IMG/M metagenome (GOLD analysis project Ga0255347, IMG submission 192479) | Wastewater microbial communities from Lulu Island WWTP, Vancouver, Canada - plant24 | ecosystem: Engineered > WWTP > Wastewater > Unclassified | place: Canada: Vancouver, British...
ACAATTATTTCTTCGTTTCGATCTTGAAAGTATTTTACAATGTGGGAACCTATATAGCCTGCTCCACCTGTTATTAATATGGCAATTTCATGTCACCTCCCCTAGTTAAAGAACATAATAAATCATGCCTGTGTGTCTACTAGAATTTACCAATATGAATTTTTTGCATCATCTTGACCAGAATAATCTATGCTAATCATCAGGCCGCTTAATTTAGATAAGTATCGAAGAATCCAACCACAAATACCAGTATTATCAAATGTAGAATTTGGTCTACAAAAGTATAGAAAAGGTTTTTGGAGTTTACTGCTCCATCGGTTTTTACAATATAGCACTTCCAATAATCAATAATAAAGTGACTTATAAGGAATATAAAAAAGCTATAAAAAGTGAAATAGGTGCGCATAAAAAAATATATAGCAAACATTACAGTCACCGCATATATACCACTATGTACCCCTAAACAAAACAAACTATGCCTTTTAGCATCTTTAAGCCACCAGCTAAATAAGCCGTCACCCACCAAGTGACCAATTAATAAATAAAAATATTCAACCATATAATCATCCCAATCACTTGATTAACTGCTTATTAGTAAAAAACCAAGAAATTCATTTAAATAAAACTACATTATATGATTAACTTTCTTAATATCCACATTATTTTACCGATTCAAGTATCACAACAACATCATCCTCAGTTAAATCCACCGGATTGTTATCCATTCTGCCTCCCGTAAAGGCATTTTTAACAATTAGTGATATATTCTTTTCTGTAATACCAAAAGCAGATAGTCGCATATCAATTACACCGTTACAAGCTGAATTTATATAATTCATAATCCCGCCGTAATCTTCAAACAACTTAAATAATTTATCGTCATTTGGAAAGTGCCCTTTGTTTATCTGACCCACTGTGTCTAAAGTAATTGCGGCTGCTATTCCATGTGGCACACCATAAAACATAGTAAGCGGGTATGAAATTGAATGGCAGGCAGTTGTTTTAGTCTGAGAAAATGCTAGCCCCGCAAGTACCGAGGCTCTACAAAGATTCTCCCGCACCCTTAAATTGTCAGGGTAATCCACTGCTTTTCTTAAGTTTTGTATTATAATTTCAATTGCACGATGTGCAATTTCCTGAACTACCGGCGTAGTATGTTTCGACCAATAAGCCTCAATCGATTGGCACATAGCATCAAGTCCAGTGGAAAGTGTCAATTCAGCTGACATAGATATTGTCAGTTCAGGAACTATAATCGCCAGTTTTGGCTTAAGCCCTGGATCATCAATAGAGAACTTGCAGGTCTTATTCTCATCCCAAAGAGTCGCCCACTGAGTCACCTCCGAGCCAGTTCCAGCTGTAGAAGGTACAGCTATAATATCAATAAACTCTCCACCCTGATATTTCTTGTTCCTTATGCTATCTTTGATTTCATCTATTAAAAATGAAACGCTAGTTCCTGTGATATGAAAAGCACTTATTGCCTTTGCTAGATCAATAACACTTCCCCCACCTATTGCCACAATTGTATCAATCTGACGATTTCCTATTTGCAGTAAGGATTGAATAATATCTATTGGGTTAGGATTAGGAGCTATTGTTCTTATCCAGGTTAGTGCCCCATTTTTTGTTTCATATCTGGCCTGCAACTCATGAATAAACGATGTCATGTTCCACCTTGAAACCGAGGATTCGCTCATCACCAACAACACATTAGCTACATCCAGGGAAAGCAGTCTTTGTTTCAGGCCTTCTATGTTTTCAAACACAATCTCTGTATTACAGAATGGTTTATAATCCATATCTCTCTCCCATTAATCATAATATAATTCTATATAACCTTCACTAAAACCAACTACATTAATAATCTTCCGGAATCAGGGTTAATATTTCTTTGATAGGCATGCACATATCATCGGCCTCTTTTGCCCTATGATGTGATAATATTGTTTTTGCAACCTCCTGCATGGCGGGAAAACCGCTCCGGGTAAGCTGGTTTGCATAGATGACTATATTCACGCCATGTTGTGCGAACTCTTCCTCTGTTACGGAGTTAAAAGAAGTAGGTACTACAACAAGTGGCGTAATTGAATTTTTTTCTCTGAATTTTAAGCAAAAATTAAAAATTTCTGTAGGGTCTTTTTTACGCGAGTGTATCATAATTCCGTTAGCCCCAGCATTAACGTATGCAAATGCTCTGGTAAGTGCATCGTCCATACCCTTTTCTAAAATTAGGCTTTCAATTCTTGCTATAATAAAAAAGTCTTTCGTTTTTAAGGCACGTTTTCCAGCAGACAACTTTGTACAAAAATTTTCAATACTATCCTGGGTTTGTTCCACCTCGGTGCCAAACAAAGAGTTTTTCTTTAATCCGGTTTTATCTTCGATAATAACGGCTGATACTCCCATACGTTCTAACGTGCGGACATTGTAAACAAAATGTTCTGCCAGACCCCCTGTATCAGCATCAATAATGATTGGTTTGGTTGTTACATCCATAATTTCGTCTACTGTACGCAAACGTGCTGACATATCAAGCAGTTCAATATCTGGTTTCCCCTTAGATGTTGAATCACAAAGGCTTGAGCACCACATTCCATCGAATTGATAGGTCTTTCCTTCTTGCAAAACAGTTGTCTTTTCCGCAATTAAACCTGTTATACCACTATGAGCTTCTATGATACTTACCAGAGGTTTTATCGTAAGCAGTCGCTTCAACCGTCCACGACGGAAATCCGGCATAGAAAGTATTTCTCGCTGCCTTCGCTCTAAATTGTCATAATCCTCCTTCTGAGAATATGGATATTCCACAAGTTTTCCTCCATATTCTGCAAGCACTTCAATTAACTCATCGCGAATCGGCTTTTGAAAGCCTGTGACCCAATCATCCCCATGTACAACATAGTCAGGTTTAAGTGCTCGTATGTTTTCAATATAACTTAGAGTAGTTTGGGGAACAACTCTTTCTACCCCTTTAATGCTTTCAAGTAATTTAGCTCTCTCATCATAGGTTAAAACTGGGAAGCGCTTGTAACTTGCAACTACTTCATCAGTTAACACACCAATTGTCAACTTACCAAGAGACGCAGCCTTTTGAATTATAGAAGTATGGCCTCCGTGTATCACATCTGTGCTGAAGCTCATATAAACCTTTTTATCCATTTTCATCTCTCCTTCTTATTTCAAGACATTATCACAATATATTTAGGCTTTAACTATTTAATTGCCTACAGATTTTTCAGTCTTTCCTTAATAACTGCCAGATCATCAGGTGTGTCTATTTCGCCACATAGACGATCAGCAAAATCCATTGTGTATATCAGACATTTATCGGATACTTCATTAAAAGCATTTTCAGCATAACAAGATACTTGTCCACTTTCACAGTAAGTAATAATACGATCCAACCATACCTTCCAATCCGATTTATTTATTTTATATAGCGGTTGTGCAGCCAATGCATTATCAAAAAACTCTATTCCGATTTTTTCAATCAGCCCGTTTTTAATAGCTGCTTTAAAGTCCTTTGGTGGCAAGGGTATTGTCGAACTTACCGCCATACAACTATTATTTTGCTTGAGTATATCTAGCAAAACACTAATTTCAAAAACAAGATCGCCATGCAATAAAACAATGTCATCATAAATATAATCACGAGCAAGATAAATTGAATAAATATAATTTGTTCTATCATAAATAGGATTGTTAACAAAAGTATAATTTAATGGCAGGTTCAAGGAATAGCAATAATCAATTAATACCTTATCAAAAAGCCCTGTTGTTATAACTAATTCAGTTATTTCGCATTGCTGTAATTGCTTCAGCTGCCGACTAATAATTGTCTCATGTTCATCAATTTCTGTCATGCACTTCGGATGCTCACTTGTTAAGGTCCCCATTCTCTTACCCATTCCTGAATTGAGTATTAAAGCTTTCATTTAGTCGCACTCCCTAAGATATTCCATAAATGCTATCTTGTTTTCAATAGGTGTTGTAGTTGGCCTTCCAAGGTTATCCCTTGAACCTATAGCTGCTACTACTTCAATAAGTATTGGCCCTTGTTTTTCTTCTGTTTCTGATAAAATTGCATCCAACTCATCAATATTTGATGCATGGAAAGAATCCTTATATCCGCACCCTAATGCTATCTGTCCAAAATTAATTTTATTAGCTACAGTTGGTTGTCCACCTACAGATTCGTGAGCTGCATTATTAATTATTACATGAATGAAATTAGTAGGTGATTTTGCCCCAATCACTGCCATAGAACCCATATGCATCAAAGCTGCACCATCACCATCTAAACACCATATTCGCGTTTTTGGCTTATTAAGAGCAATACCAAGGGCAATTGAAGAACTGTGTCCCATGGAACCAACAGTTAGAAAATCATATTTATGCGACTGCTCCATTTCCTCCCTTATTTCAAACAACTCACGGGATGTCTTCCCGGTTGTTGAAACGATAATATCCTCCCTGGATACCGCTGTTATATGACGAATAATTTCTTCGCGTAACATTTTATTGTCATTTTTATAAACTACTTTTTCATCGTAAGTTAATGCACCTTTACGAACAACAAAGGCAACGCTCTTTCCAGCATCCAACAAAGGCTTAAACTCTTTCATTTTAGCTTCAACTTCTTCTTCATCTGTTTTATTATCAATAACCATTGCAGCTATATCCATGACCCCAAGTAGATTTAGTGTTACCTGTCCTTGATAAATATGCTGGGGCTCATCCTTTGCTCCTGGTTCTCCACGCCAACCAATAATAAAAATGCAGGGAATACCGTATACTTTGTCATTGAGCAATGAAGCAACCGGGTTAATTATGTTTCCAATGCCGCTATTTTGCAAATATATAACAGGAATCCCGCCAGTTGCTAAATGATAACCAGCTGCGATTGCAGTACAATTGCCCTCATTAGCTGCAATGATGTGATTTTTCGATATTCCATATGTATTTATTAAATAATTACATAAAGGTTTTAGTTGGGAATCCGGAACACCGGTAAAAATACCTACGCCAATTCCATTAAACAATGATATAAATCTTGATATCTCCATTAATTAAATGTCTCCTTTCTGATCATTATTTGCTTATATATACATTGATTTTAAGATTTTGTATATTTTCACCTATACCTTATTTTAATGCTATTTTATCTGTTTTCCACAGATAATCTATTTCATGATGTCCTGTTCGTTCCTTAATATCAGGTAGTTTCATGTAATTACCATATAAACGACATAAATAGTCATTGTATCCGACAGGTATTCGCAACTCTGTATCTTCAAATGAGCACATGATATACTTTTCAAAAATTAATTTAGGATAAATGTTTCTACTCTTACCCTTGATAAGAAAAACACCATTCCATACCATTTCGCTTTCTTCATATTTATATCTTGTTGATGCTTGTATTATTTTGTCAATTAAATCCTTTTCTTTTAAGTTTTTAAAAACCATAGATATGATTTTCTCTATAATAAACCGAATTCCACCCTTAGTATTTGGTTTTGAAAGAATCTTTAGGCTATACGCTTTTGATAAAATTTTTAATTCAAGATATCCTATATAACGTAACATTCTATTATCTGGACAACCATCTAGCGGAAACACATCTAAAAACACACCCTTGCCAGTTGGTTTCTTTAGTAGATGTTCTACCATTGCGGTACTTGTGTCGCAAATATTTATATATGGAAAGGGATGATAGTATCCCTGTTCTTTTTTGCATGAAACAATAACCATATTATCTGATATATTGTCAAAAGAAAGCAGTTTTTCGTAATCCGGGCGAGGCATTAGGATATCTACGTCATCGTCCCAGGGAATAAATCCCTTATGCCTAACTGCACCCAACAGTGTTCCATAAGCTAAAAAATAATTTAATTTATATTCCATACAAAAGACATCAAACTTTTTTAACATCTCAAGATGTTTATTATGGAGCTCCTCTAATGTCAGTTTTCGACTCATAGTTTAGACCTCCTTAAAATAAGCAGTAAAGTTATGTCCTGATATTCGATTTTCCATGAGCGGAGGAGTCATATAGTCGCCATAAATACTTTTCAATATAATGTCATATCCTTTAGGAGCAATATATCTTCGATCTTCAAAAGTGATTTTAACGGGTTCAAATAAATCTTTTGTGAACAAGGGTAATTCTTTTTTAATACTACAGGAGATGAAACTATAAGTATTTGAATCTGTGTTATTAAACTGTTTAGCTATCTTTTCTTGTTTTAACCCAATGGCTTTCTTAGAAGTAAACAAAGTAATGCATTTACCCACAAGAATAGCTAATATTTTCCTAAAAGAAGTCTTTCTTTTAAGTTTAAACGCTTTGCTATAGAACAATTTATCAAGAAAATGCAATTTTTTTAGGATTCTCGCCCTATCTTCATTTCCCGGCAGTTTATCTATCGGAAATAAATCAATATTGATACCAATATTTGTATCAAGAAAAGCCACATTGGTATCTATCTGTATAGACTTTTTATATGACACTTTTGCAAAGAAATAATTGTAGCCTTCCGAATTATGTATGGTTAATACTTCAAAATCGGAATTGTTATTGTTGAACTCCTCAATAAATTTTTCATAATCTTCTCTAAACATTGCTATATCAATATCATCATCCCATGGTATATACCCGGCATGTCTAACAGCACCAAGCAAAGTACCATACATCAAATAATATTGAATTCCATTTTTTCTACAGAATTCGTGAACTGCATCCAGTATTGATAATTGTATTTCACGCAATTCAAATTGAGTAGCTAATCTCATGATATTTTGTTTTTCTCCTTTTTGAACATAATTTTTAAATATAGAATAAGATCATATATATCTTTTCTATTAATAAGCACAAGCACAATTATACATGCTATAGATATAACATAACCGTACCAATCCATTGTTAATAAAATTGATTGTGTTAGTATAATTAATGCATTAACTGCAAATTTTAAATAGTTAATTTGAAATGCAAAAAACCTTTGGCTGTCAATCATTCTAAATAATCCAATAGCCGTATAAGCTATTGCTGTAGAAATAACTGCACCCATTATCCCAAGCCTGGGTATCAAAATAATATTAATAACAATATTAATGATTGCTGCAATAAAAGTAGTTATTGCTACACTAATATTTTTCTTCGCTGCTCCGTAAATGGCACCAAAAAATGCAGAGTAAGAATAGAACACTGTACCCAATAGTAGAAACGGTATATACTTCCACGATGACACGAACTCCGGGCCCACATAAATTTTCATAAAGTCTTTCAGAATTAGCATAATTGCTGCCGCCGCAAATGTTAATAAAATACTGTAGTATTTAAAAATATTCATGTAGAAGATCTTATCTTTATCTGTATCATAGTCCTTGACTGACGAAATAGTCCAAGCTTGAGAAAAAATAGCTGTGATTATTGATAATAGTGCTGGTATCTTCGAGGCGGCAGCATATAAGCCTAATGCGGCTGCTGATAAATACCATTCAATCATCACACGATCGGAAGAATTTAATATCCACCATGACAAATTATTAACAATTAGCGGGGTTGAATATGCTAACATTTGTTTAAGTAGCTCTTTGTCAAATTTTGATTCGTGAATATCCTGAAATGCATGACACGATATCCACAAAGAACCAGCCGCAACAACATGAGCTATAATGTTAGCATAAAGATATCCTTTGACTTCAAGCTTGCAAAACACGAGTAACACTATATTCAATACAGCAAGCGTAAATGTAAAGATTATACTAATAAGCGAATATTCTTTGTTTTTATCTTTCGATTTAACATATGCGAACATAATATTACTCATCATGTTCACAATAACCATTAAAGCAACATAAATGCGCCAAGGCGATAACGTTTCATTATACACGAATAGTGGTGTCATCAAAAAAACAAATATTGTACCACAAAAAAATATAATTAATGCGTTAAGTAGTACAGTCCCATGATTTGCATCTTTTGAAAGACCAAACCGTAAAACGGAATCATGTATCGCCAATGAAGCAACTGGTACAATTAAGATAGCAATAGTTTGTACAAGATCCGCAGTACCAAACTGTGTTGCTGTTAACACATTTGTATAAAGCGGTACCAAAAAAAAAGTGATCAACCTTGAACCAAAACTTCCTATGGCAAAAATAATTGTGTTTGAAAATAATGTGTTGTACTTATTCATTTGTTAAGCAAATCCTATTTTCCTTGGAAGGCGTATCCTAGTAATTTTATTTATTACGAAAACAAAAATAAATATAAGGAACATTTGTGGAATGATACCTAGCGCTGATTGACGAGGTAGATATATTAATATACTGTAAGCATTGAACAACAAGGTGTTTTTATGCCATTTATCCAAATTAACATTATCTAATTTATATAGTAATACTCCTAAGAAAATATTAAATAATATTGTACCAAACACTCCGCCCCCAACAGCTAATTCAGCTATGTAAGACGTTCCAAGTCCGCTTCCATTGAGATATGCCGCAGGATTCGTGACATAAGTCAATACGGAACCAAAGGAGCCTATAGTTTGCAGCGAATTTAAGCTTTGCCCATGTATGCCCCCAGTAAAGATTCTTACAAGTGAATTGTTCATAGTAAAATTATAAATAGGCGAAAAGATAATACGCCAATCCGGAATGAAATCATTTATATATTTTTTGTTTTCTAGACCTAAAGACACAAGATGTCCAGAGCCACCTTGTGTCTCTACAAAACGAAGAATTTGTTTCCCAATAGCATATGTATCTGGTTGTAAACCAAATCTAGTATAACCATATTGATATAGAAAATTGATTGCAAATAATGTCAATATTATTATTACTATTAAGCGACCTCTTGTTATTATTTCTTTGGCTTGCAACTTTAACATATCTCTTTTCATCAAGTACCATATGATAAATAGAAAATAGACTACGAGTGTACCTCGGGTACCGATAATTAAGTGCAGAAATATATATACGAAGAAAACAAATAACGGTCTTTTTAATTGCTTTATGTTAGGAAATGTTGCTAAGTACCCAAAAAATCCAATCATGTATAGTCCATCAAACATGTCAATAACTGGATTAAGATAAAACGCGTTAGTTACTGTATATATACTAATGTAGCCATGCATGACAGAAAAAACAGCTTGGCTTCCTACTTTTAAAAAGGCAAATATTCCGCCAAAGTACATAGTCCATCTGCAAATCTTTCGGATGGTATAAATTCTAGCAGTCGAAACTTCATAACACCCTTTTTTATTTAAGTTCATCGAATTACGTTTTCTTTGCCTTTGTAGCGAATAAGAAACAAAGACCACAACTAATGCAAGAAACATATACATCAAGCCTTTCGCTTCATTGCTATAACTTATTCGCGAAACCTGCTGGAATACATAAGTTCCATAATAATTACCGTTGAATAAATTAGTAGTATATCCACCTAACCCTAAAACAAAAAATGTTATCGTAAATGAAAACAAAGCAAATCTTCTTTTTAACCCTTTATTAGAAATGCAGAATAACAATATGCAACATATAAGCATGACGTCCAAAATAACGAGGTGATCCAAATTCGATTCGGTTACATTATTAAAATCTAAGTCAACAACTGTCGCAACAAAGAATGTTGTAGTGCTTAACAATAGGAAAATATATATGATTGTAATTATGTTAATAGTTTTATATGTATTTTTTTCTCCCTTAAGATATCTCACAGTTTAACAAACTCCTATATTTTAGTGCTAGATTAATATTTTCTGTTTGAATGTCATATTTTGTGTCCAATATGCAGTTGCCAATATGGCGAGTTTTACTAGCCTGACTAAGCAATTTTTTTGCCCAGCTTTCCGGTGACTCTGATAAGGAAATATAATTTAGATGGTGTCCAATCTTGATTTCATTAGTTATCGTATCTGAAACGAATGCTGAAAGACCATTTGCTTGAACCTCTACAAGAGTAACAGGTAACCCTTCAAATCTTGATGGAAGTAAAAATACATCCATTGCGTTAAGCAAATCTGGTACATCATTTCTTACGCCTAGAAAAATAACGGAGTCAGTTAAATTTTTAGAAGCGACTAGTTTCTTCACATCAGCTTCAAGTTCTCCCCTGCCAATCAACAAGAGAATTGAATCCGGGCACAGCTTCTTAATCTCAGTAAAAATGAGGATTAGAAATTCATGGTTTTTTTGGTAACAAAATCTAGCAACATTTCCAACTACGAACTTGTTCTCAATATTTAACTCTTTTCTTATTCCTATCCTTTTTTTTTCATCGAAAGTAAATGACCTTGCGTCAATCGCATTATTCATAATATGAAAATTGCTTTTACTCATTGCCTTACTGCCCCATACCCATTCCCCTGCATCTTTACCACAAGCAAACAAATCCGTGGCGAACAGCTTAGTAAATGGTGTAATAACTTTCCTTATGGCTTTCTCTTTAATTGTTTCCGGAGCAAACGCAATATGCGAATGAGCAATACGTACCTTTACTCCGTTAAACCAAGCGACAAATAAGGCAACTATTGATTTATAATCCGAATGAATATGTATTATATCATAATGCTCACTTTGCAATATCTTACTTAACTGCCGCATCGATTTAAAAAGACTTCCCCGCAAACGCGCAATATGATATATCTTACTTCCGGCATTCTCCAATCCACTTTCAAGTATACCTTTTTTATCCGCACATATTGCAAAATCAAAATGTACAGTGTCAGACATACGAATGCAATAATCATATAACAACCTATCTATTCCGCCACCATCTAGTTCAGAAGTTATGTGTAATACTTTCATGTTATCACCCAAACCTTTTGCCTGATATAGCCATACTTTTATTAAATTTAATTTTTTGGTATTGCGATAAAATTATTCTGCGCATGTACTTCGCAAAATAGAATACACGTAAAAAATAGTAGAAAACAATACCAATACTGCAGCTTTCCTTTAGCTTTTTCAAGCTAATTATTGAATCAATATGCGCTTGTTTCAAATTTGCAGATAACCCGCTTTCTCCGAATGGGTTTTTACCTTGGTCGCAAATAACAAGTTGCGTTGGAATATAATAATATCCGTAACCAGCTGCGCATATACGTTGAAAATAGTCACAATCCTCATAATGGCGCATAGATTCATCAAATCCACCAATATTATCAAAAATCTTTTTTTTCATTATAACGCTGGGTGTAACGGGAAATGATTTGATACACAAATCGCTCAACTTGGCTTTGTATAAGTTTTTGATCCGTTTAGTTAATATTCTCATATAATTGTTGTTTTCATTGCCACCAACAAAGTCAGCATCCGTGTGAGCTTCAAAAACTTTAAGCTGCTCAAAGATTTTATTTGGCAACCACTCATCATCCGAATCAAGAAAAGCAATATATTTGTATTTTGCAATAGACATACCTTTATTTCGTGCATAAGATGGACCATGGTTAGATTGAGTAATGATAACAATATCAATACTATTATGGGATGCTTTATAATTCTGTACAACAGCGACAGAATCATCAGTTGAACCATCGTCTACAACTATTATTTCTCCTATTTTATTCACAGCAGTTTGAGCAAAAACGGAATCCAAAGCACGGCCGATTTTATTCATACGGTTATACATTGGAATTACAACTGAAATTAGCTTTTCATCCATCGATTTCTCCTTGTATTTTCGTTACATTATTAACGAAAGTTTCTTTTTTCAAGGCCAACTAGTTTTGCCAGGTTTATTGCTAGCTCAATCCAAAACATCTCCGATTTATAATCCCTGTATGTTCTGTTTTCGCCTTTCATCAATTCCTCGAACTCAGCTTTGGTAACCCCCAGTTTATTTGCTATAAACTCCATATCCTGCATAGCTTCTTCAACTGGATAGGGGGGGTGTTTCAGTATTTCCAGTGCTTCTTCCCTTGTGAGTTGTCCTGTCACGATAAGACTTGAGAAATGTGCCCGTCTTTTGTCATAGCCAAATTTCTTCGGTAGCCAATAGCCTTCGAAAAACCTGGTAAAAACGTTTTCAAAATGCTTGTTTTTATATCGTTCCCAGCCAAACCGTTCCTGTAATTCATTTATAGCGTCTTCTTTAATATAGGGAATCAAATTAAGAGGTTGTACAATCTTCATCCCTTTTATATATCGATAGTACAAGCGGTATTTGAATATCCCGCACATTGGGAATTTTCTTAACGGTTTGGTTCCATATTTACTATGAATATCTTTAATCTGAGTTAGATCGTTTACATGTGCCCATTCAATTGGTTCTCGGATACACTCAGTAGAATGATTAGCACCGGTTAATACATACTTAAATCCGATTTTTGCAGCAAAATTATATAATGAAGCAAATATGGCATGATCCTGGATATCCTGAGAGGGTACCTGTGATTTAAAAAAAGCTAACTGCAAATCTTTCATCTCATCCCAATCAACCACCACAGTATGTATATCTAGATTCAGTCCATTAACAAGTCGCTTGATATTCTCGTTAGCAACATCCGTATTCCAGCCGGTGTCAACAGAAAAAGCTAGTGGACGAAGCCCAAGTTTTTCTTTTGCAAAGTAAACTAGATAGGAACTATCAACACCACCACTGAGCCCTATAATACAGTCATACTTTTTGTTTCTACCTTCTTTTTTTATTTGTTCAACAATTTTCTCCAGCTCTTTTGCACTGGCTTCATCTGGATGCCAATTGGGCAGTATATTATTGTAGAAGTTATTACAATGATCACAGTATCCCCTTGAGTCAAATTGAATCTTTGAATCACTAGTATCCATTACACAGTTTGAACAAACCTGATATCCCCGTTTCCCCATCTTAACTACTCCTTTAAAGCATAATCACTTACCTTAAAATCTTTTTCTCCATACAACATCATTAATTATCTTCGCATAGCTCTGTATAATCTTAACCACCTTAACTGATACATTCGCATCCATATAGTCAGATGCTAAGACAGTCGGTTCATGATTTTCCTGCATGGCTTTAACAAGTTCTACGGCCTGCTCTATATCATCACCAGTTATCCCGCCGATAACTACAGTCCCTTTATCTAATACCTCTGGCCTTTCAGTTGATGTTCTAATTAAAACCCCCGGGAAGCCTAAAATAGCACTTTCTTCAGATAAGGTCCCGCTATCGGATAGGACACAAAAAGCATTCTTTTGCAATTTGTTATAATCCAGAAATCCAAAAGGTTTTAAGTTCTGTACCAACGGATGGAATGAAAAATTCCGCTGCTCAATAAATTTTTTACTTCTCGGGTGGGTTGAATATATTACCGGCATCTTATACCGATCAGCAATATTGTTTATCGCAGTCATTAATGATAAGAAATTAGCTTCATTATCTATGTTTTCTTCCCGGTGAGCGGAAACTAATATATATTTACCTGCTTCAAGACCTAATCTATCCAACACATCGCTGGCCTCAATTCTCCCCATATGTTCTTGCAATACTTCCTGCATAGGAGATCCAGTTACAAATATATGTTCTTTCCTGAAACCTTCTGACAATAGATATCGTCTTGAATGCTCTGTATAAGTTAGATTGATATCAGAAATATGGTCAACGATCTTACGGTTGATTTCTTCCGGTACATTCTGATCAAAGCAACGATTGCCAGCTTCCATATGGAAGATAGGTATTTTCAAACGTTTAGCTGATATTGCTGATAATGCAGAATTAGTGTCACCCAGTATCAATAAAGCATCTGGCATTTCCTTTTGCAGAACCTCATATGACTTAGCAATAATGTTGCCCATAGTTTCGCCTAGGTTATTGCCAACACTATCCAGATAATAATCTGGCTCCCTTAATCTTAATTCTTCAAAAAAAATTTGGTTAAGTGTATAATCATAATTCTGACCGGTATGAACTAAAATGTGGTCAAAGTATTTATCACAGGCTTTAGTAGTAGCTGAAAGCCTTATTA
>Ga0255347_1005714_pt1 | contig 13944 bp, 9 predicted proteins | sample wastewater_treat_2_FD_192479 | JGI IMG/M metagenome (GOLD analysis project Ga0255347, IMG submission 192479) | Wastewater microbial communities from Lulu Island WWTP, Vancouver, Canada - plant24 | ecosystem: Engineered > WWTP > Wastewater > Unclassified | place: Canada: Vancouver, British...
TAATTGAAGTTGAAGTTACGTTTACAGGTCAAAGACAATAAATACATAAATAGTAAAAATAGTAAACTCATTAGCGCTATTTGATAAATATAATACATGCAACATGCACTTAAAAATATACAGGCATAGATTGTCTTAATAAATATATATACTTAAAACTTTAACATGAGTAACCTATGTCTGTACATTTTTAAGTTATTCTTCTAAGTATCTAAATTTCCATAATAAAGATAAATTATTTGGTTAGGATGAGTTACCTTAAGAAAACACGCAAGCTTTTCCCAGCGAGGAAAGCTTGCTCAAGTTTCAGGCTCGCTCTCCTCTTAAAAGAGGAACCATGCCCGCTTCGCCTTCAAATGGTTTTCTTAAAGTAACTGTATCCTAGCTCTTAAAGTTTTGTTTTTATTGCTATTACAGAATTTCAGATGCCTCGGTTATTCTTTAAGTATGTGAAATAAGTTATAATTAAGCAGATAAAAATTTTTATTTAAGCTATTAAAATAAGTCGATTATATTTAACTTAAGGTCTAACCGGTTTTTTATTTTATTTTTTATTTTTTTATTTTGCTTTTAGAATTTAATAGTATGCATGCTGATTTTAAAAAAAATAATTCTAAGAAAAGTTTTTCAATAAGTATTATAAAAAATACTCTGATTTTTATAATTGCTTGTTTGCTAGTTTTTCTAAATTCTTGTTCGTTACTTTCTGGCTTAATCACTGTTGATATTGGTGCTACTACAAAAGAGGCCGAATCAGATACCGCTAAACTACCTGATATATCCAGTCAATTAAAAGATATAGAAAGTGAAGATATAAATGTAGATCTTAATAATCCAGAAGCAACTATAATAAGTAACTTAAAAATCTCAGGACAAGCAATTGATTTAAAAATTCAAGATAATTGGCTATATCTAACAAATGATGTCGGAATGTTGTATATAATAGATATTAGTAATAAAAAAAATCCAAAAGTTACTAGTAAGATAAGCGAAATTAGCAGTGCTAATATTGTTATAGTTAAAGGTGATTATGTTTTTGTATCTTATACTGAATATAAAGAATATAAAGAAGGGGAAGATATTCAAATAAAAAATCCAATTAAAGAATGTGGTTTTAGAGTAATTGATGTTAAAGATAAATCAAAGCCAAAGTTGGTAAGTAGATATATTGCTAGTCAGGATACCAATAAGGTAGTTCAGGGTCTTTATATAAGTAAAGATTATGCGTTTTTAAGTGTTAATGAATTTGCTTATAATGATACTAATGGAAATTCTATCCCATCAAAACTTGAAATAATAGATTTAAAAGATATTTCTAAGCCAAGATTGATAAAATCTATTTCAATAGATGGCTTAACATCAGCAGTATTTGTACAAGGGGATTATGCATATATAAATTCTAACCCTTATGATGCTATGGACAATGAAGATAAAGGCACAAAAAATTTAAGTAGTTTTTTATGCATTATTAATATATCAGACAAGTATAATAGTCCAAAGATAGAGGGAAAATGTAAGGTTTTTTCAGATGCGTGGGGTTTATATGTAAAAGAGGATTATGTCTATTTGACAAGCAATATTTTTAATGCTGAAAACAATAACTATGAAGATGGCAAATTACAAGTAATAGATGTAAAGGATAAAAAGAATCCAAAAATGGTTTCTTATTGTGAAGTCTTAGGCGGTGCATGGGAAATAGATTATGAAGATAGTTACATTTTTATTTCAAATCTTGATGGTGGTTTAAAGATAGTAGATGTTAACGATAAAAAAGATCCAAAAGTTATTTACAATTTAAAAACTAGAGGTAACTCGTATGATGTAGAAGTTTTGGGGTTTCATGGATATATTGCTGACGGCTTTAATGGTCTAGTAATTGTTGAATTAAAAAATATTAGTAGAAATAATAACTTATCTGTGGATTCTAATAAGCCTCCAGTTTCGGTTATAGAAACCTTTGGAGATAATTTTGGGCAACAAGGGCAGCTGGTATACGATATAAATAATCCTGTATATTTTTCTGGTGAAGATTCTTTTGACCCAGAAGGCAGAAAAATTTCACTTAATTGGAATATAACACCTACCGAATCGGAAGAAGATCTTTATGAAGAAGTTTATGATAGCTCAGGCAAAAAACTTTGTATATTTTTTAAAAAGGAGGGTATTTATACAATTACCCTTAAATCATCTGACGGTTACTTAAATGATGTAACTTCTGAGGTGGTCAATATTCAAGATTTTAAAACACCTATTAAAATAAAGAAAAACCACGAATTTACGGTTGAAATAGAATATATTTTAAAAAATAAAGGCAATAGCAGTTTAACAGACATTGAATGCTTTATAAGTGTCCCACAGTCATTTGAGCCTTTTCAGATTTTAGAAAACAAAACTTTCGAAAATACTAAGGAAAAAGTAGATTATTCTTTTGATGAGGAATGGAATTTACTTGCTCATTTTAATTTTATTAACCAGGAATTAAAACCTCAAGAAGAGCTATCAACAAAAATGCTGGTAAAAATGAAAATGCCTGAATTTGAGTATTTAAGATTAAATGATTCAAACTTACAATATGAACCGAATGACAAAGACCTAGAACTTTATACTAAGGATGATTTTTTTATAGACTCTGATAACCCAATAATCTATACCAAAGCAAAATCCATAATAGGCAATGAAAACAATCCTTATATAATTGCAAGGAAATTATATGAATTTGTAATAAGAAGTCTTGATTATGATTACTTGAGAGCAAATGATAAAAATTATGAATTTATGTATGCTTCAGAAATTCTAAAAAAAGGCAAAGGTGTTTGTTTAGATTATTCAGTCCTTTATACTGCTCTTTTAAGAGCAGCTGGAATTCCAGCAAGACTTGCTGGAGGCATTCCAGTTACAGCTATTTTATTTGAAGAAGACAAGGAATTAGATATAGCACATGAATGGGTTGAGATAAAATTGCCTGGGTATGGCTGGATACCAATTGATTCTACTTCTGAAGAACCGTTTTTTAGTCCAAATTTTTATCTCAACTTAACAACAAATAAAGGAATGACCTTACTTTACAGCAGAGAAACAATGGATTGGTCAAGTTACTACTATGAGGGTTTTAGGTTTTCTTGGGATTCCGATTTACCACCAGCCGTGGAACAAGAATATAATTTCCGAGTGTTAGATTTAGATAAAAGCGAACTTGCATATTATTAATTTAATAAAAGCCGAAGCATCTAAAATTCCGCAATAAAGGTAAATTATTTGGCTAGGATACAGTTACTTAAGAAAACACTTAAAGCTTTTCCCCAGCGAGGAAAAACTTGCTCAAAGTTTTAAGGCTTTAGCTCTCCTCTTAAAAGAGGAACCATGCCCGCTTTGCCTTCAAATGGTTTTCTTAAGTAACTGTATCCTAGCTCTTAAAGTTTTGTTTCTATTGCTATCACGGAGTTTTAGAGCTTATAAAGTCTTAAATTAGGTTTACTATTTCTTGTTATTTTAATAGCTTGCCAATTAAGCACCCGTAGTTATAAATCTTTTCCAGTTCTTCTTTGCCAGGATGCCAAAATACCTTAATTCCGTCATCTATTATTTCAAATCCTGATTTTGCTAATTCTTCATTGACGAGCTTTACTGATTCACCGCTCCAGCCATAGCAGCCAAAAGCTGACGCCTTTTTATTTTTAAAACTAAGTCCTCTTAAAAATTCTAAGAGAGATGCTATTGAGGAAAGATACCCCTTATTAATAGTAGGAGAGCCTATTAGTATAGCTTTAGATTTAAATATTTCCGTAATTATATTATTGATATCATGTCTGGCTGAATTAAAAATTTTTATGTTAATTAGGTTATTCTCATGCTTTATTCCTTCTGCTATAGTCTCAGCAACTAACCTTGTTCCATTCCACATAGTATCATATATGATTGTTATTTGATTTTCCTGATAAGCCTTAGCCCAACTTAAATATTTCTCTACAATTTGAGTTGGGTTTTCTCTCCAAATTATTCCATGGCTTGGACAAATAATGTTAATAGGGAGGTTTAATGAAAGGACTTCCTCAATCTTCTTTACAACAAAATCACTAAATGGAGTGAGTATGTTTGCATAATACTTAATAGCTTCTTCAAAAAGTTCATTTTGAGGTACTTTATCATTAAACATAAATTCATTTGCGTAATGTTGGCCAAAAGCGTCATTGCTGAAAAGAATATTATCTTTAGTTAAATAGCAAAACATACTGTCTGGCCAGTGAAGCATTCTTGCTTCAATAAAAATAAGCTCTTTTTTACCAAGGCTTAGTTTATCTCCAGTTTTTACAGGGATAAGATTAAATTCTTTATGAAATTGTCCTTTTAAAGACTTAACTGCATTATTTGAGCAATAAATAGGTATATTTGGGATTTTTTCAGCAAGCAAGGGTAGGGCTCCACTATGATCAACCTCACCATGATTTGCAATTATAAAGTCAATATTTTTAAGCCCTACCTCATCTTCTAATTTGCTAATAAACTCTTCTGCGAATGGGGACCAAACTGTGTCAATCAGTGCAATTTTTTCATCTTTTATTAGATAAGAGTTGTATGAGGAACCCCTAAAGGTTGATAACTCTTCACCATGGAACTTCCTAAGTTCCCAATCAATTTTACCAACCCATTTAACGTTTTCATTAATTTTTAAAGCCATTTTTTCTCCTAAATTTTAATTTTAAAAGAGTTAATATAAAATAATTTATTTTTCTAATTAAGAGTAATTACAATATTTGATTAAATAAAACTATTTAATTCGTTTAAACCCAGTTTGTTAATATAACAAATTAAAACTTAAATTAATTTATTGGCTAAATAAAGTCAAGAATTTGTATAATGTCATTAAAAATTAATTATAAAAATTTTTACAACTAAATTCGTATAATTTTTGAAGAGCTTAAATATTTCTATAATTTATGTTTTCAGTTACAATACTAAATAATTTTTAGGCAAATATTAATGTCTTATATAGATATAGAATATTTAAAAAATTATAAAACCTTAAAAGATGAAATTAAAAACAGCTAGATATGTAATTATTTTAATTATAATCCTTGCAGTTCTTATGATTATTGGTGCTTCTATCGGGGCTGCTAGTCTTCCAATTACATCAGTTGTCAAAATAATTTCAAGCAAGATTCCCATATTAAAAAATTTTATTAACATGCAAGGGATAGATTTACAAGATATTAAAATAATTTTAGATATAAGACTTCCAAGAGTATTAATGGCTGTGCTAGTTGGGATAGCACTTTCAAGTTCTGGGGTTATTTTTCAAGGGATATTTAGAAACCCAATGGCTGATCCTTACATTTTAGGAGTATCAGCAGGTGCAGCATTTGGGGCAACTATTGGTCTTATTTTTGCAAAAGGGACAAAATTATTAAATTTTTCTTTAACAAGTATTTTTGCGTTTGCAGGAGCAATAGGTGTTACTTTCTTAATTTATAATATTTCAAAAGTAAAAGGAAAAATATCTGTAATTACCTTACTTTTATCTGGAGTTGCTTTAAGTTCTTTACTTTCCTCATTAATCTCATTAATGATGATTTTTAAAACTCATGATTTAGCAAAAGTTTATTTTTGGATTATGGGCGGGCTTTCAAGCGCTTCATGGGCTAATTTAATGGTTATAGCTCCAACAATTATTATAATTATTATAGTTTCTTACTTTTTTATGACAGATTTAAACATCTTATCTTTAGGAGAAGAAAGGGCAAGTCAGTTAGGAGTTCAAACTGAAAAAGTAAAGAAAATTTTATTAATATTAGCCTCATTTATAGCAGCTGCTGCAGTTTCAGTAAGTGGTATAATTGGGTTTGTTGGGCTCATTACTCCTCATATAATGAGGCTAATTGTAGGGCCTGATCATAAAATATTATATCCAACAGCTACTATTTCAGGTGGAATAGTAATGTTATTTTCAGATACAATTGCAAGGATGATACTTACACCAAGAGAAATTCCTGTAGGTATAATAACTTCAATAATTGGAGTTCCATTTTTTATGTATTTACTCTTAAAGTCAAAAAAACAAGTATTTTAAATTTTATTAACGAGTTGGTTTGTATGAATAACTTTTCTATAAAAGTTAACAATTTAAGCTTTTCCTATAATAAAAAACCAATATTAAAGAATTTAAATTTTGAAATAGAAAGAGGTAGTTTTATTTCAATATTAGGTCCAAATGGGGTAGGGAAAAGCACACTTGTAAATTTACTAAGTAAAGTTGTCGTTCCTACCAGTGGTGAAATTTTTATTGAGAATGTAAATTTAGAAAATTTAAATCATTTAGAGGTAGCAAAAAAGATTGCTGTTGTTCCACAATATGTGAATTTGGGTTTTAATTTTACTGTTTATGAAACTATTTTAATGGGCAGGTATCCATACTTTAATAGATTTAAGGTAGATAACAAAAATGATTTTGTAATGGTTAATAAAGCGATGAAAATTACAAAAACTGATGTTTTAAAGGAAAGAAAGTATAATGAATTATCTGGTGGTGAAAGGCAAAGAGTTATTATAGCGCAAGCTTTAGCCCAGGATGCTCCAATAATAATATTAGATGAACCAACAAGTCATCTTGATATAAATTTTCAAATTGAATTTATGGAATTATTTAATAAACTTAATAAAGAAGAGTATAAAACTATTATTGGAATCTTTCATGATATTAATCTTGCACTTCAATATAGTGATAAAATAATGCTTCTAAAAGATGGCAGTATTTTTTGCTTTGGTAGCATAAATGAAATTATTACAAGATCTAATATTATGTCTGTTTTTAATACTGATGTTTATGTTGGCAAAAACCCCTTTACTGGTAAGCTTTATATAAGCCCCAATTTTAACTTACATATATTGAAAGATGAAGTAAAAAATAAAAAAGATATTAGAATCCATGTAATTGGTGGCGGTGGCAGTGCTTCTGAGATATTAAATATGCTTCATAATCTTGACTATATATTATCTACAGGAGTGATAAATAATCTTGATACCGATATTAATACTTCTGAAGAGCTTGGAATTGTGTTTGTCAATGAAGCTCCCTTTTCGCCAATAAGTAAGGAAGCGTATGAAAGAAATATTGAACTTATAAAAATAAGTGATGTTGTGATACTTCCAAGTATCGAGTTTGGTCATGGAAACTTTCTAAATCTAAAAGCAGTTTTTGAAGCTTTAAAGATAGGTAAAAAAATAATAATAGTAGATGACAAAGAGATAGCTGAAAGAGATCATGTTGGAGGTGAAGCTATCAAGTTATATAATGAAATTATTGCAAAAGGTGCAATAACTGTTAAAAACAACCACAATATTTTAGAAGTTCTAAAAAGAGAAGATTAGTATTTTCATCTCTTGCTAGTAACTTATTATTTTCTTGTTAATCTATCAATAGTTGTGTTAATCAGATCCATAGGAATGGGAAATAATATTGTTGAATTTTGTTCAGTTGCTATTTCTCTTAAAGTTTGTAAGTATCTAAGTTGAATTGCTGCTGGTGCTTCCGAAATTATTTTAGCTGCTTCTAATAGTTTTTCAGATGCCTGAAGCTCACCTTCCGCATTAATTATTTTTGCTCTCCTATCTCTTTCAGCTTCAGCTTGAGCTGCAAGAGCTCTTTGCATGCTTTGGGGGATTTCTACATCTTTTATTTCAACAACACTAACTTTGATACCCCAAGGGTCTGTAAGTTGGTCAATAATTCTTTGTAATTCTTCATTTATTTTTTCTCTTCTTGCAAGAAGATCATCAAGTTCAGCTTGTCCCAAGACACTTCTTAGTGTAGTTTGCGATATTTGAGATGTAGCAAACATATAATTTTCAACTTCAATAATACTTTTTTCTGGCTCTGAGACTCTAAAATATAAAACAGCATTTACTTTTACAGGTACATTATCTTTTGTAATTACATCTTGAGGAGGCACATCTATAGTTTTTGTTCTCTTATCTACTTTAACCATTTTTTCTACAAATGGTATTATCATAAAAAAGCCTGGTCCTCTGTTGCCTATATATCTACCTAATCTAAAAATAACGCCCACTTCATATTCTCTTAACACTTTTATTGACATAGGTAATAGTACGAAGATTAAGAAAAAAGCTACGATTATTGTTATGATAACACTAAGGTTCATGATTATCCCTACCTTTTATTATTTTTTAAAACAAGATAAGTGAGAATTAGGTACTGACAATAATTATAGCTTAATCCTGTGTATTTATTAAGGAAGCACTAAAAAATTTTTGATATTATTTTAGAATTATAAAGTAAATTTAAAGCATGAGATTTAAGATTTTAAGACGCAAGTTTAGTTTTAAGATTCATTGAAAAATTTTAAAATAATATTAAAGACAGCTTTTTTATTTAAGATACTTGACATATGAGGATAGTTAAACCAATATATCTTAGGTTTACCAAGTTCTTCCCATAAAAGTTTTGTTGATCTTTTAGTAAAAAAATGATCTAGATTCGAATTAATCATAATCACATTTTCAGGGTTAATCATATGTGCGAATGTTAGTGGGTCACATAGATAACATTTTTTAATACAGTGAGGGTCAGAAGAATAGTCTTTTTGTAGTTCTGAAATTGAATATGTAAGTTTTTCTTTTTTAAAGTTTTCAAGGAAATTAAAATAATTTGAATAATATTCATGACATTTATTCCTATTTATAATTCCTTCATTAGCACAATTTCCTCTTAGCACTAATTTTAATATTCCATTCCAATGTATTTCTTCCCAGTGTCCTCCACCAATTATTAAAGCTCCTTTTTTAATTCTTTTTTCTACTGCCATTGTAATTACAGAAACCATACTTCCTAAACTAATCCCGCAGATGTTTATAATTTTAGGATTAATAAGATATTCAATAACATCTATTGATTTTCTGATATCAACAACGCATTGATGAAAGAATTTTAATGTTTCTAAATCATCGTAATAAATAAGTCTTCCACCACTTACTTCATTTTTTACAGTCCTATTTAAATGAAATGGTAAGTTTATAAAAAAGCAGGCAAAATTATTATTTAATAGATTTTTTATGAAAGTATAATAAACATTTAATTTTCTATCTTTTGTTGAAAAACCATGTACTAAAATTACTAGTTTAATTTCATTATCAAAATTCTCTAAAATATTTAAAAGATTATCTGATTCTGTGTCTAAGTTTATATTATTTTTTAAGAAGCTTTTTCTTAAAAAGAGCTCTGAATAAACAGAGTCATTATGAGGTATGCCTGTTTCATAAGGGGACTTAAAAGTTATATTAAACTTTAAAATATTATCTAAACTTGCTTTTGATATAAATTTAAAATTCTTATCTAATGAGATATTTAAATTACTTAAACTTTCTTTTTTATAATCATAAATTTTCATTTATTTTCTTTTTATAATTATAAATCCTACTTACTTATTAACTTGTATTTATGATTAATTTGTCAATGTAATGAGATCTGCTAAAGAAAATTTGTTATTTGTTTATGTTATAGTTTTAAAGGAAAAGAGGCAAGCAAAAAATGAAAAATTTCTAGGCATCTAGAGCTATTATAAAATATTTTTTAAATGTTTAATTTTAATAATACTATAAAGCTAAATAGAGAAAGTATTTGTTAATTTAAAATTATTTTAATAATATTTTACTAAGTTTTTTATATTTGTATTAAGTATCTAAAAGTTTTAATTTGATAAATTTAAAGTCTGCCATGAAAATAGTTTTAAAGTTTTTTTAAATAGGTTTATTAGTCTATCTTTTAAATATTTTAATAAAATTATTAATCTAATCAAACGGAGATTGACAGGGAAAGCGGTATGAAAATAGTTAAAGAATCATATCCCATTATAGGGATGGAATGTGCAAGTTGTGTTAAAAAAATTGAGGACATCCTTAAAAAAACAAAAGGTGTCTTGTCTGCTTCTGCAAATCTTGCATCTGAGAAAGTAACAGTTGAATATGACCAGGATTTAATACATAAAGAAAGGTTTGCGGAGATACTTAAAAATATAGGTTATGAGCTAATTGTTGAATAAAATTCAATGACAGTAAATATATTTTAGATGCTTATATATAAATAGATATAATTGGGGTAAATAAAAAATTAATAATAAGCTAACAATAGAACAAAAAAAAGAGCTTATTGAAAAGAAAAGGGAGAAAGAACTACTAAAAAAGCTAATTGTAGGAATAATTCTTTCAATAATTATCCTTCTTGGGTCCATGGAGATGCTTCCTGGATTTGGTCTTCTTGATGTTAAGTATAGATATCTTATTCTTCTCTTACTTACAATACCTGTTCAATTTTGGGTAGGTTCTCAGTTCTATAAAGGGATTACAATAGTGTTTAAATATAAAATGGCTGATATGAATACCTTAGTAGCCCTTGGAACATTATTTGCTTTTATTTATAGTTTGGTTGTAACTATTTTTGTCTTATTCCCAAATTTGTTTGCAAATATAAAAATTGAGCAGGCAGTATATTTTGATACTTCTGCGATAATCATAACATTAGTTTTGCTTGGACGGTATTTTGAGGCCAAAGCTAAAGGGAAGGCCTCGGAAGCTATTAAAAAACTCTTAAAATTAAAACCATTAAAAGCAACTGTTATATCTAATGGTGTTGAAATAGAAAAGGATATTGATGATGTAAAAGTTGGGGATATTATTATAGTAAAACCAGGAGAAAAAATACCAGTTGATGGAGAAATAATTGAAGGGTCTTCTGAAGTAGATGAATCAATGGTAACTGGGGAATCACTTCCTGTTATAAAAAATAAAGGTGATAACGTAATAGGAGCTACAGTAAATATTTCTGGGTCTTTTAAATTCAAAGCTACAAAAGTTGGCAAAGATACTTTTTTAAGTCAAATTATTGAACTTGTTGAAGATGCCCAAAGTTCAAAAGCTCCAATACAGAAGTTAGCAGATCTTATAGCTAGTTATTTTGTTCCAATAGTAATTGGCATCGGTTTTCTAACTTTTATTTTATGGCTAATTTTTGGTGAAAGCCATTCTTTTACTTTTGCAATCACTAGATTTGTTTCTGTTATGGTGATTGCTTGTCCTTGTGCTCTAGGGCTTGCAACCCCAACTGCCATTATTGTTGGTACAGGTAAGGGGGCTGAAAATGGGATTTTTATCAAGAATGCTGAAAGTTTAGAAATTGCTTATAAGCTTAATACTATTGTTTTTGATAAAACAGGTACCCTAACTAAAGGTGAGCTGGTTGTGACAGATATAATTATGGAAGATAAATGTGATACTGTTAAGTCAGAAGAAGAGCTCTTATTTTATGCAGCTTCTTCTGAGTTAAGGTCAGAACATCCACTTGGGAAAGCTGTTGTTAAAAAGGCTAAGGAACTTAATATTTCCTTGGTAGAACCAGTAAATTTTAAAACTATAAGTGGAAAAGGAATAGAAGCATATGTTAACGGGGAAAAGGTACTTAAAGGTAATTATTTTTTTATGAAAGAAATGGGTATAGATATTGATAACTATGATTATGAGCAAAAAATTATAGAATTTGGAGCCCAAGGCAAAACACCAGTTTTCATTTCAATCGAAAACAAGATATGCGGAATGATTGCTTTTGCTGATAAGCTTAAAGACAATGCAAAAGAGGTTATAGCAGAGTTGAAAAAATTGGGGTTTGAAGTAATGATGATTACCGGAGACAACAGAAAAACAGCTAACTATATAGCTAGTGAAGCTGGTATAGAAAAAGTATTAGCTGAAGTTTTACCAGAGGATAAAGCAAATGAAATAAAAAGATTGCAAGCACAAAAGAAGGTAGTAGCCATGGTTGGAGATGGTATTAATGATGCTCCGTCACTTGCACAAGCAGATATAGGTATTGCACTTGGAACTGGAACAGACATAGCACTGGAAGCTGGTTCAATTGCTTTAGTAAGCGGAGATCTAAATGGAGTTTTAAAAACAATTAATCTTTCAAGAAACACTGTTAGGATAATAAGACAAAATTTGTTTTGGGCTTTTTTTTACAACATATTACTTATACCTATTGCTGCAGGTGCCCTTTATCCTTCTTTTAGGATTCTTATAAATCCAATGTATGGTGCAGCTGCAATGGCTTTTAGTAGTATATCTGTTGTAAGTAATTCGTTAAGGCTAAAACTGCTTAAGCTTAATTAATAAAAATATTTAGTAATTATGTAGGGAGTTTTTATGATTTATAATGTTAAAAATAATTTCAATAATATTTTTGATAAAGATGAAAAATTAATTTTAGCTATTTATGGTAGCCCCAGAAAAAATGGTAACACTGAAGAATTAATGAAAAAGTTTGAAGAAGGTCTTAAAAATAATAAGCAGTTAAATTTATCTGGGTATTATTTTGATAAGGTCTTCATTAGAGATTTAAAATTTTCTTCATGTATAGAATGTAGACACTGCTCATTAGATGGGGAGTGTGCCCTAAAAGATGATATGCAGCAAATATATCCTAAGTTAATAAATGCAGATTTTATTGTAGTTTCATCTCCTATCTTTTTTACCTCAGTTTCAGGATATTTAAAAGCTTTCGTTGATAGATGCCAAAGGTTTTGGAGCTTAAAATATGAGTTAAATAAAAAAATTATTTTCAAGGAAAGAAATGGGATATTCATTAGCACTGCCGGTTCTTCTTCTATAACTATATTTGACTGTGCAAAAAAAGTTATTAAAGAATTATTTAATGTTCTTTACGTGAATTTTAGTAATAGTTTTGTTTATAATAAAATTGATTTTAAAGGAGATATTTTTAAAAACCCAGACGCTTTAAATGAAGTGTACGAATATGGCAAGAATTTAATAATTTAAATAATAATTTAAATTATTAAATTAAAGATTTTATTATTCTATTAAATTCTATTAAAAAGAATAAGCTAAATTAACCAAAAATAATTAAATTTGGGTTTAAAATATTATATTTGCTGGTTATTGCTAAAAGAAGTTTGATATAAACCCCATCATTTGGACACAAAGTAAACTAAGTTAATGAATGTAAATAAAAAATTAAAAAATATTAGTTAAATAAGTAACTAAAGAATAAAATAAATTAAATAAAAAGCAGATATAATAAATAAGGTCAAATAATAAAGGATAGTAATAATAAAAATAAAAAGATATTATATGTTTTATTTAGTTTATTAAATCTTACAAACATTATTACATTAAAGTTAAATATGATAAACAGGAGGGTATTTTGAATATAGATCCAGTTGCTTTTACTATTTTTGGTATAGAAATAAGATGGTATGGGATATTTATTGCTCTAGGTTTGATAATAGGAGTTGTTGGTTCTTATTTAACAGCAAAGTATAGAAAATTAAAAGCTGAAGAAATTATTAATTTTGCTCCATTTGCAATTATTGCTGGAATTCTTGGTGCAAGGCTTTTACATGTGATAGTTAATTGGTCTTATTATTCAAAACACCCTCTTTACATATTTGCTTACAGACAAGGTGGTCTTGCAATTCAGGGAGCTATCATTGGTGGCGTAATAGCTTTTATAATATTTGCAAGAGTAAGGAAAATAGATTTTTGGGCTTATGCTGATTGCATAGTGCCTCCACTTGCCTTAGCTCAGGCAGTAGGAAGATGGGGAAACTATTTCAATCAAGAGGCTTATGGTAAACCAACTAACGCAAAGATAGGTATTTATATAGCAAAAGAAAATAGGCTTCCAGGTTATGAAAGTTTTGAATATTTTCATCCAACTTTTTTATACGAATCGATCGCTAATTTTATTTTATTTATAATATTAATGAGTTTACATTATTTCTTTAGAAAAAATCCAGATAAATACCCAAATGGTATTATATTTAATTTATATCTTATTATTTACTCTCTTTATAGGATTTTTATTGAATCTTTTAGGATTGATAGCTCAATGCTTGGCCCGTTCAAGGTAGTTTATATAATTTGTGG
>Ga0255347_1005716_pt1 | contig 13940 bp, 8 predicted proteins | sample wastewater_treat_2_FD_192479 | JGI IMG/M metagenome (GOLD analysis project Ga0255347, IMG submission 192479) | Wastewater microbial communities from Lulu Island WWTP, Vancouver, Canada - plant24 | ecosystem: Engineered > WWTP > Wastewater > Unclassified | place: Canada: Vancouver, British...
TGCAATCAAAGAGTTTTTGGACAATCACAATCAAACCCCGAAAGTGTTTGTTTGGAAAGCATCGGTGGAGAAAATATTGGCCAAGATTGCCAAATGTAAAGAAGCGTTAGACGCACTGCACTAGCGAAATATAGAACCGTCCTCTTTATTCCTAAAAAAATTCATAATTATCATGGTGTCGCCGGATTTCACGGGAATTTTGTGACTGTTCTGCCCGGGAAAACCATACGGTTTGAGCACGTCGCGCAAATCGTACTTTTTCCAAATTGCCCATGCCATAATATGTTGCGAAAAAAAGCAGCTTCACTTCCTGTCCAAATTTCGGTCAGAGATTGACGAGATATGTCCCCCAGAATGAAATCATGGCGCCAATCTTGGCAGCACGCGAGCGCCCGCCCGTCGCTTAAAACATTAAGACGGTCAAAGGGCCCGGAAATGCAAGGCTGGTTACCCATGACCATCTTTTCGATGCGGGCATATAAATCTGGCGGCAACTCCGGACGCAATGACATATAATAGCGGAGCGTTCCGGCACGGTTGGTCATGTCCTGAAATTTCACCGTTGCGCCATTTTTGACCCAGTAGGCGTTAAACGCCTTTAGTTCGTGGGCATTGCTTTTCTGTATCAGAAAACGCACGATTACTTTTTTCATTCCACCTTGCGCAATTAACATGTGCGTATTTTCTAAAACCCGGTTAAACTCAAGACCTGCACGTACGCGGTTGTATGTGTCTTCGGTTAAAGCGTCGAGACTAACTTCCACGTGATCCAGGCCTGCATCAAAAAGTTCCTTCACAACGGAGGAAGATAGAAGCGTACCATTCGTGACAATATAAATGCGAATCGGCTTTTTGAGTTTCATTCTGGCTTGTCGTACACGCTTGACCAGATTTTCATCCAAAAGAGGTTCATTTTGCAACATGAGAACGAACTCTCTCAATGAATCGACCCGGCTAAGCTCATCCACAAGCTTGATATAAAGATGCCAATCCATTGAACGAGTCAGCTTTTTGTTATCGCCACCGACATAGGGACAACAGGCACAAGATCCGTTACAGGCATCGATCGTCTGAATTTGAATCATTCTGGGACCATCCAGAAGGCTTTGGCCTGTTTTAGAATTATAGTCCGGTCTGAGGCGTCTTTTTAAAAGATAAGCCGTTTTCAGCAATTGTTGCCAGTTAATGACCATCAATTCTTCTCCCCTGTAAAAGCGATAATAGAAAACCTGGATTTGCAGGATCTCTTTTCAGATTTCTTGTTCTTCATCTCGTCAGTCATATGGGCTGATAATGATTCAAAGAATTCAAAAGCGGCAGATTAAATTATAATGGAATTGATAAGAAATTCCTTCAAGTAGTTTTACATATATGGGGCGGGTACTTGCGTGTCAAGAAGATTTTGGGCACAATATGTGAGGCGTTAATGAAATGATAGGTTGAGAATGTGTCGATGGAGCCTGACTTGTGAAATTTTCAGTTCGTACTATGTTATAGATAAAGGCGTTGCGCTCATTGCCCCGATATGTTAAGCAATGCACCAACATTGATTCATCCGGAGAAATTTTGAAAAATGAAATACGAACCGCAAGTTATCGAAGAGAAATGGCAAAAGAAATGGGAGGAAGAAAATTCCTTCAGGGCCGTCGAAGATCCGCAAAAGAAAAAGTATTATCTGCTGGAGATGTTTCCCTATCCCTCCGGCAAAATACATATCGGCCATGTGCGCAATTACACGATCGGCGATGTCGTGGCCCGTTACAAGAGAATGAAGGGATTCAATGTTCTGCACCCGATGGGTTGGGACGCCTTCGGCCTTCCCGCTGAAAATGCGGCCATCGAGCACAGGATTCATCCGGCTGTCTGGACCAGGGAAAACATCAACCACATGAAAAAACAGCTCAAGCGCATGGGCTTCAGCTATGACTGGGATCGGGAAATTTCCACCTGCGAGCCGAAATATTACCGCTGGGAACAGCTCTTTTTTATCTGGATGTATGAGAAAGGGTTGGCTTACAAAAAACGTTCCACGGTTAATTTCTGCACCAAGTGCGACACGGTGCTCGCCAACGAACAGGTTGAAGGCGGGCAATGCTGGCGCTGCGGTACAGAGGTTCAGGAGAAAGTGCTGGACCAGTGGTTTTTCAAAATTACCGCCTACATCGAAGAGCTTCTGGATTATTGTGATAAACTGCCCGGCTGGCCCGAGCGCGTGATGACGATGCAGAAAAACTGGATCGGTAAAAGTTACGGCTGCCTCGTTGATTTTCCGATGGCCGACGGCAGTGGCGCGATCAAGGTTTTCACCACCCGTCAGGATACTCTCTTTGGCGCGACCTTCATGCTGGTGGCTGCCGAACATCCGCTGGTAATGGAACTGACCAAAGGCAAGGCCATTGAAAAGGAGGCGGCTGCGTTTGTTGATAAGGTGAAGAAGCAGGACAAACTGATGCGGACGTCCGAATATTACGAAAAGGAAGGTCTGTTCCTTGATTCCTACTGCCTCAACCCGCTTACCGGCCAGAAGATGCCGGTCTTTGCGGCCAACTTTGTTTTGGCCGATTACGGCACCGGCTGTGTCATGGCTGTGCCGACGCATGACCAGCGTGATTTCGAATTCGCCAAAAAATTCGATCTGCCGCTGATTGTTGTCATTCAGCCCAGGGATAAAGCACTGGATGCGGCGACGATGACCGAAGCCTATGTGGATGAAGGAATCCTCGTCAACTCCGGCCCGTTCAACGGGATGGCCAACACCGAGGTTCTGGAGTCTATCGCCGATTTTCTGGAGAAGGAAGGGAAGGGTAAACGCACAATTCAATACCGTCTGCGCGATTGGGGCATTTCCCGCCAGCGTTACTGGGGCGCTCCGATTCCCATGATCGATTGCGAACAATGCGGCATTGTGCCGGTTGATGAAAAAGATCTGCCGGTGGTGCTGCCGGAGAATGTCAAACTGAAAAATGAAGGCGGCTCGCCGCTTGCGGCTTTAAAGGAATTTGTTGATACCACCTGTCCCAAATGCGGCGGAAAAGCGGCACGCGAGACGGACACGATGGACACGTTCGTGGAATCGTCCTGGTACTTCGACCGTTTCTGTTCTCCCGATTGCGACACCGCCCCCGGCCTCGACCGCAAAAAGCTGGATTACTGGATGCCGGTGGATCAATATATCGGCGGTATTGAACACGCCATTTTGCACCTGCTTTACTCGCGCTTCTATACGAAAGTCCTTCGTGACTTCGGTGTGCTGGGCGTGGACGAACCGTTTACCAATCTGCTCACTCAGGGCATGGTCTGCAAGGAAACGACGAAATGCAGGGAACACGGCTTTCTTTTCCCCGATCAGGTCCTGGAGGGTAAATGCCATATCTGTGGACAGGAAGTGGTGATCGGCAAAACCGAAAAAATGTCCAAGTCGCTGAAGAATGTTGTTGACCCCGATTATCTGGTTGAGAAATACGGCGCCGATACGGCGCGGATATTCTGTCTGTTTGCCGCACCTCCGGAAAAAGACCTGGAATGGAGCGATCAGGGTGTCGAGGGCTCCTTCCGCTTCTTGGGAAGACTGTGGCGTATTGTTGAAGAGTACCTGGATGATATCAAAGGAGTGGCCGCCGTATCCGGCGCTGTGGATCTGGAAGGGGATTTAAAAACTCTGCGGCGCAAAACTCATCAGACGATCCGCAAGGTCTCCATTGATATCGAAGACCGTTTCCATTTTAATACGGCCATCAGCGCCGTGATGGAGCTGGTGAATGCTGTCTATCAGGTGAAACGTCCGGCGGGCTCCGATAAGCTGGCGCTTTCCGTGGTGCGCGAGGCGCTGGAGGCGGCGATTATCCTGCTTGCACCGATTGTTCCCCATATTACGGAAGAGCTGTGGGAACTTCTCGGCTATCAGAATCTGGTTTCCGATATGCCCTGGCCCGAATTCGATCCGGCCATAGCGAGCGAAGAGGAAATGACGATTGTCGTGCAGCTTAACGGGAAACTGCGAAGCCGGATGACTGTGCCGGTGGGCGAGAGTGAAGAGACCATCAAGGCCAACGCACTGGCGGATGAAAGAATCATATCCATGACCGCGGGCATGCAGATCAGGAAAGTGATTTATGTGCCGAATAAACTGGTCAATATCGTTGCCGGCTAGAGTGGATCATACAATAAATGTTTTTGCGGCAGGATCAATTCTCTTTCGACCGGGAAGAGGAATATGAAAGTTCCCCTGCCGTGTTCAGGACGCGGATTTTAGTCGTTCCGACGAGCCGGATCTTCACGAAAAGAAAGCGGACGCTTTTAAAAAAGACGTTATGATGACAAGCAAGAGAACCGATTTAAACATTCAAACCGTCATCCTTTGCGTTGCCTGCGCCATCCTTTACGGATGCGGTTATTCTTTGGCGCCGCGCGGAGAATCCATCGACAGCCGCATTCAAAAAATCTACGTGGATGTGTTTGAGAACAGAACGTCTCAGGCGGAAGTTGAAAATTATGTCCGGGCGGCTTTTGTGAATCAGTTTATTCAGAACAGCCGGTTCAGAGTCGTCTCCGGTGCGGAGAACGCCGACGCGATCGTGAGGGGAACCATTCTGAACCTTCATACGTCAACGGTCGCGCATCGAAAAAACGATCTGGCGGCGGCGGAACGGGTGACCGTAATCATGGCCGTTGTTTTTGAAGACCAAGTCAACGGCAAAACGATCTGGAGTCAAAAGGATATGACGGATTCGGTGGATTATGCCCTGAGTCAGGATATCAATTTGATTGCCAATATGAGAAAGCAGGCCCTGATGAAACTGGCCAATGACATGGCGGAAAAAGCCTTTAACCTGATGATGTCCGGTTTCTAACGGGACTTGAACTCCGGAAAAAGAACGGGGTGCCTTTTCCGATATCCCGTTTCGGGACTGCTTGGAGGGCAATCCCTGTTCAGGATTAGCCAGGGACAACCATTTTTTTACAAACATGACTTTGCAAGCCCGAAAATCCGGCCGGTTCATTTTTCTTTCTGTTCATCATGCGCAAGAGGCGCTTTTTCTTTTCTCCTCCCGACCGGTTGCGGTCAGAGAAACAAAAAATATCTCGGCCTATTTGAAAAAAATATCCGGTGAATACCTGTTGCTGTTGAATACCGATGTGAAGGCCAGTTGCGATAAACGATCGCTTAATCGGATTTTAAGAAAATTAGAAAATAAGCGAACCGGCATCGTTTATTCAGACTTCGTACGCCGCGAAGGCAATAAGATGGTGCCCTGTCCGTTGATCCGCTACCAACCGGGCAGCATTCGCGACGATTTTCATTTCGGCCATCTTATGGCTTTCTCCTGTGGGGCCGTCCGAACGGTGTTAGAAAAGTATGGCTCCCTGCCGTCTGACACGGATATTGCTTTGTATGACCTGCGTCTGAAAATTGCAACAGATTATGAGGTGGTTCACATTCCTCAATGCCTGTACGGGATATCCGTCAAAGCACAGAAAAAAAATGAAATGCCCGGTAAAAAGTCAGAAGCCCACTTTGCCTATGTAGCCAAAGAAAATTTCGCTCGGCAGAAGAAGCTGGAAAAAATAGTGACCAATCATCTGAAACGCATTGGCGCGTATCTGACGCCGCGCGCGGAAAAAATACCTCTGAATCAGGGGGAGGGGCAGTGGAAAGCCAGCATAATTATTCCTGTTTTGAACCGGAAAAAGACGATTCGGGACGCTTTGGGAAGCGCTCTGGAGCAGAAAACGGATTTTCCGTTCAATATCATTGTTGTGGATAATCACTCCACTGACGGTACGACCGGCCTTCTGAAAAAATTTGCCGCGCAGTACCCTCATGTTCATCATATCATCCCTGAGCGGCGCGACCTGGGCATCGGCGGTTGCTGGAACGAGGCCATCTATTCACCGTATTGCGGGCAATATGTCGTTCAACTGGATTCCGATGACCTTTACGGCTCTCCTCACACCTTGCAGAAAATCGTTCACACCATGCGTCGGGGCCGGTACGCGATGGTGGTCGGTTCCTACACGCTTGTCAACGAGCACCTGAAAACGATTCCGCCCGGGCTGATTGACCACCGGGAATGGACACAGGCAAACGGACACAATAATCTGCTGCGCGTGAACGGTATGGGGGCGCCGCGCGCGTTTCATGTATCGGTTGTCCGGCGGACCGGTTTTCCCAATGTCAGTTATGGTGAAGATTATGCCATGGCGCTTCAAATCACCCGCAGGTACAAGGTCGGCAGAATTTATGAAAACCTCTACTGGTGCCGCCGCTGGAAGGATAACACGGACGCCGGACTTTCCGCCCTGCAGAAGAACCGCAACGATTTTTATAAAGACACCTTACGCAGCCGGGAAATAGAAGCCAGAAAAAAAAACAGAGAAACCCGGCCGTGCCGGACACAACGGATTTTTGCCGAATTCGACCGGGAGAGTGATGTGTTCCTGCCCGCCCTTTGCCAAAGCCTCTATGATGCGCAAAAATTGAGCTGGCCCGGTCTGGCCGATGCTGTCCGTGCCCTGGATTCTGTTCGGGTACGGAGATTAGCCGGTCAAAGCCGGATTTATTTGCAATACAACCCCGCCCGGGCGGTCAACAGCGGCGCGGCTGTTGATGCCGAATCCATCAGCAAACGGCCGTGTTTTTTGTGCCGGGGCAACCTTCCACCGGAACAACAGGGCATTCTGTACAAAAAACAGTATGGGATCCTCTGCAATCCCATGCCGATCTTTAAAAATCATTTTACGGTGGTTTCACTGGAGCATGACCCGCAGAATATCGCGTCATCCATTGAAGTGCTTTTGAGCCTGTCCGCCGAGATGAAAGGGTATGCCGTCTTTTACAATGGCCCGGCCTGCGGCGCTTCCGCACCTGATCATCTCCATTTCCAGGCTGTTCCCAAAATCTATCTCCCTCTGTTAAGAGAAATCAACACGCTATTGCCTGTCAAAGATCAATCCGGTTTCCGGTACGGAACGGTAAAAGCGCTTTGTCGCTCTGTGATCGTGCTGGAGTCCGCCGACAGAGAAGCGTTGGCCGAACGGTTTTTGCATGTGCTGGGCACGGCACAAAAGATTCTGCGTACCGGCGGTGAGCCGCTTGTCAATGTCATCGCCGATTACGGAAGGCGCGGATGCCGTTTGGTTGTCTTTCTGCGTGGGAGGCATCGTCCCGCCGCCTATTATGCCCGGGGCAAAAATCGAATATTTGTTTCACCCGGAGCGGTGGATATGGCCGGGGTCATCATTACTCCGCTTCCGGACAATTATGCCGGACTGGATGAACAGGCCGTTCAGGCCATTTACCGGGAAGTGTCGCTGCCGGAGAGCATGATGAATTTAATTGCCCGAGGATGATCAAGAGGAGGTTCAATGTTTTTTACTGAAGAGACCATTGTGGATAGTGCGATAAGTTTTTCCGAAGCGATCGAAGGGTCAACAGCCCCCGATGAAGTGATTCTGAACCTGTCGCTGGTTGATGTGCTTTACTATTCCTTTGACGGAAGAAAACACCAGGGACAGCTTCTTGTCAACAAGGAAATGGAAGATGATGTCTATGACATCTTCAGTTTGATCGAAAAGATTTTCTTTCCTGTGGGAAAAGTGATTCCCATTGTTGCCTATCAATGGAATGACCGGCAATCGATGGCGGATAACAATTCTTCTTCTTTCAACTTCAGGGTTATTGAAGGAACGGCAAAACTTTCCATGCATTCACTGGGGAAGGCCGTGGATATCAACCCGGTTCAGAATCCGGTTATTTATCCCGACGGTGTTGTTGCGCCGAAGGGCGCGAAATACCTTCCCGACGCCGGCGGTACGCTGACAGCGGATCATGTTGTGGTGAAGGAATTTTTAAAACGCGGATGGCACTGGGGAGGGAATTTCAGCCAGCCGAAGGATTATCATCATTTCGAAAAACCTTGATGGCGGCAGCAGACTATTCCTTGCGTGGCTTACAAGGGTTTCATGCAGAATCATGGATATCCGGAAAATCCGCCTCGCCACTCCGTCAAGGCTATTTGCTTTTAATTTTGTCCAGCCTCATTTTCGCGACCTTGTGGCCCTGTTCGGCCGCCAGGCGATACCATTTTACGGCATCCTGATTGTCCTGTGAAACACCCCGGCCGTCCTGGTACATCCCCCCCAGGTGAAACTGGGCGGCGGCGATTCCTTTTTCGCACATGGCTATCAGATGATGAAGGGCATTTTCGTTTTCCTGCTCGGCTGCTTTCCGGTACCATTTGGCGGCCTCGTCATCGTTTTGCTGGAGACCTTCTCCCTTTTCATACATTTGTGCAAGGTTGAACTGGGCCAGCGCGTGACCTCTGCTGCACATCGCTGTGAGGTTACTGAGGGCATTTTCATCACCCTGTCCGGCGGCCAGGCGATACCATCTGACCGCTTCGTTGGTATCCTGTTTGACGCCCTTGCCTTCTTCATACATCGAACCCAGCGAGAATTGGGCTTTGATATTTTGCTGTTCGGCCGCTTTGAGAAACCATTTGACCGCTTCGGTATCATCCCGGGGGATGCCTTCACCATTCTGATACATCAGGCCCAGGTTGATTTGAGCGCGAGGGTTTCCCTGTTCGGCCGCTTTACGGAACCAGCTCAAGGCTTCTGCGTAGTCGAGAGGAACCCCTTTACTGTTCAGGTACATCACACCGAGATTATTTTGGGCATGGTCATACGCCTGCTCGCTCGCTTTGCGGAACCACTTGACCGCTTCCGCGTAATCCTCCGGCACGCCACTTCCGTTGAGATACATCACACCAAGATTGTTTTGAGCCGTTGGGTCGCCTTGTTCGGCAGCCAGATGGTACCACTTGACTGCCTCCGCATCGTCTGGTTCAACCCCTTCGCCCTTTCGATACATCAAACCAAGATTCAACTGGGCGCTGGCATCTCCAAGTTCGGCGGCCATTCGGTACCATTTCGCGGCCTGGGCGAGGTCCCGGGGCATCCCTTCACCCTGTTGATAGATCATGCCCAGGTTGGTCATGGCTGTCGGGTTGTCCTGTTCGGCCGCTTTGAGAAACCATTTGACCGCTTCGCCATCGTCTTTGGGGACCCCTCTTCCGGCGTTGTACATGACACCCAGATTACATTGGGCAAGAACATTTCCCTGTTCGGCGGCCAGGCGATACCATTTAACGGCTTCGGCGTCATTTTGCTCAACGCCTTCACCCATTTCGTATTTCACACCCAGATTGAATTGAGCGTCGGCATGACCTTGCTCGGCTGCCTTGAGAAACCATTTAACCGCTTCGGTATCATCCTTTACAACACCGGTGCCGACCTGGTACATTTCCGCCAGATGACACTGGGCGACGGCGTTTCCTCTGAAACCAATCTGCATCAGATTTTCCAACGCTGTCGCGTTTCCCTGTTCAACGGCCCGGCGATACCACTGGACGGCTTGGACCTCATCGCGGGCGACCCCTTCGCCTTTGTCGTATTTGATTCCCAGATAAAGCTGGGCACGTGTGTTCCCGTGCTCAGCCGCCTTCAGAAACCAGTGCAGGGCTTCAGCGTCGTCAGGTTCAGTGCCCTCACCTTTATCGTATTTTACCCCCAGGTTGAACTGGGCTTCGGCATTTCCCTGGAGGGCTGCCCGACGAAACCATTGGAGAGACTCGGCATCGTCCCTGGGAACGCCCCGGCCTTCGTGATACATTTCCCCCAGCAGATTCTGTGCGTAGGCGTTGCCCAGTTCTGCCGTCAGAAGATACCATTTGGCCGCCTCCGCGTCATCTTTCGGAACGCCTTTGCCGCTGAGATACATCAGGGCAAGACTGTTCTGGGCGTCAGCGTCCCCCTGAAGGGCGGCTTTCAGATACCACTCCGCGGCCAGGACATAATCCCTGGGCATACCCCGGCCATCCTGATACATGCCGCCCAGAAGGTTCTGCGCGTAGGAATTCCCCTGTTCGGCGGCCTGACGATACCACGAGGCGGCTTCCGCATCGTCCCGAGGAACACCTTCTCCCTTGCGATACATCATGCCCAGGTTGATTTGGGCGCGGGCGTTGCCTTGCTGGGCTGCCCGACGATACCATTTTGCGGCGAGGGCATAATCCCTGGTCACTCCTTCACCGTTTTCATATTTTTCTCCCAGAATAAACTGGGCCTCGGAATTGCCCTGCTGGGCCGCCCTGTAATACCATTGCGCCGCCCTGACATCATCTTTCGGAACCGCCACACCGGCCTGATACATCTGTGCCAGATTAAATTGGGCAACCGAGTTTCCCCTGTTCGCTATGACGGTCAGGTTGTTCAGGGCCGTCTTGTTACCCAGGCTCGCCGCCTTGAGAAACCATCGCAATGCCTCTGCTTCATCCCGGGGAACGCCCCTGCCGCTGTCATATTTTACGCCGAGGTTACATTGGGCGCGCACGTTTCCCTGCTCAGCGGCCTTGAGATACCATTTAACCGCTTCCGTATCGTCCTGCGGGACGCCGTCGCCGTGATCGTATTTCACGCCAAGGTTGAATTGCGCTTCGGGGATGCCGTGTTCGGCTGATTCAAGAAGCAGCTGGATGGCTTTTTCATCATTTCGGGCAACCCCCTGACCGCTTGAGTAGAGTAGTCCGAGCAGATTCTGGGCTTCGGCATTTCCTTGAGCCGCCGCCCTGGTCAGCCACCTGGCGGCTTCGGCATAATCCTGCGGGATGTCCACTCCTTTCCAATAAAGGATTCCCATCTCCACCTGAGCCCCGGCTTCTCCCTGTTCAGCGGCTTGTTGAAACCACCTGATCGCTTCCGATTGATCCCTGGCCAGACCCTTGCCGTCGCGGTAAAGCAAACCAAGATGATATTGAGCATGCCGGCTTCCCTGTTCGGCGGCCTGACGATACCACCTGGCGGCTTCGGCATCGTCCCGCGGAATGCCGCCTTCTTCTTCTGCTGTATGATACATAGATGCCAGATGAATTTGGGCGCGAATGTTTCCCTTTTCCGCCGCTTTTTGGAACCATCGAACGGCTTCGGCATCGTCACGTTGGGTGCCTTTTCCGCTTCGGTACATCAAACCCAGATGATACTGGGCGTTGGGCTCTCCATTTTCTGCCGCCTTGCTGATCCAGTTAAAGGCTTTGGCGGCGTCCCGCCGGACACCCTCCCCGGCTAGATACATGAACCCCAGGCAGAATTGAGCTTCGGCCAGATCTTTATCCGCCGCTTTACGCAGCCACTTTATGGCTTCTCCGTCGTCCTGGGTGACGCCCTCACCGGAGTAGAACATCAGCCCCAGATTGAATTGTGCCTCTGCGAAGTCCTGTGCGGCTGCCTTGCGAAACCATTTGATCGCTTCGACTTCGTCGGTTGGAAATCCTTCGCCTTTGATGTACATTAAGCCCAGGGTATACTCCGCCTCTGCAAGGCCCTGACCTGCCGCCTGACTGTACCATTTGATAGCTTCGGGATAATTCTGCGGGACGCCGGCTCCTTCTTCATATATCATTCCCAGGGCAAGCTGGGCTGCGGCAATTCCCTTGTCGCACATATCGGTCAGATTTTTTATGGCCTTGGCGTCTCCCCGCATGGCCGCCCGCCGAAACCATTTGATGGCTTCGGCTTCATCTTTGGGGACACCGTTGCCTTTTTGGAACATCTCTCCCAGGTAACGTTGAGCCTTGGCGTTGTCCTGTTCCGCTGCTTTGCGATACCACTGGGTGGATTTGGCGTAGTCCTGGGGAACGCCGTTGCCGCTGTAAAACATTACGCCTAAATTACACTGCGCTTCGGCATTGCCCTGTTCAGCCGCTTTGCGGTACCATTTTGAAGCTTCGGCATAATCTTGAGTTACTCCCTCACCGTTATCATATTTGGAACCCAGGCTGTTCTGCGCTTCATCGTTGCCCTGCTCGGCTGCCTTACGTAACCATTTGACGGCCTCAACAATATTTTTCCGAACCCCTTCGCCTTTCTCATATAACATCCCCAGACGGGCTTGTGCTTCTGCGTCGCCCTGTTCGGCGGCCTGGCGCAATAGACTCAATGCTTTTTTTAGATCTTTAGGGACCCCTTCTCCTGCTTGATACATCAGTCCCAAACGAAGCTGGGCCGCAGCAAGGCCCTTGTCTGCCGCTTGACTGTACCAGTTCAACGCTTCTGCATAATCCTGCGGTACCCCTTCACCTTTGTGGTACTTCCATCCCAGCGCATATTGAGAACACACATCTCCCTGCTCGGCCTCTTTTCTGTACCATTTAATCGCTTCGGTGTGGTTACGTGGTACCCCTTTGCCTTCTTCGTACAGCCACCCCAGCGTTGATTGTGCCTGGACTTCGCCTTGTTCGGCCGCCCTGCGATACCATTTGACCGCTTCGGCATAGTCCTGCTCAACGCCTTGGCCGTTTTGATATTTTGCGCCCAGATAAAACTGAGCGCTGGTTAAATTATTTTCGGCTGCTTTCAGAATCCACCTGACCGCTTCGGCATTGTCCTTTTCGACACCGTCACCCGATTGATACATCAGGCCGAGATTAAACTGGGCTTCCGCATAATCCTGTTCAGCGGCTTTCAGCAACCATGCGGCCGCTTCCGCAAAATCCTGTGAAACGTTTTCTTCATAGCGGTACATCATGCCCAGTTTAAACTGAGCTTCGACATTTCCCTGTTCCGCCTCCTGGCGAAGGTGAGTGAATGGTGATTTCTCTCTGGCCATGAAATTTTTCTCTCAAGATTGCTTTGTGGTTAAAGCCGTCGTTTGCTTTTATTTCACCTTACCGTTTTTTCAGGTTTGACCATCATAAACAAAATTCATTTTTTTCCATAGAAAATTATCGGGCAGCCTTATTGATGCCCATCGATATGGCTTCTGGCCGTTTTCAGTGCAATCTCGATGTTCCTGGTCCAGAGCCACCATTGCGGCAGTGTGGTATGCGGACCTTTTTCTTGATCACGGCCTCTGCAGTAAAACCAGTGGCCGAACCGTTCGACGGTGGCAAAAGGATGGTTTCCCGGGCAAAGAATGCTGCAGGGACGTATTTCTTTAAAATAGACCGTTTCTGCCGGAACTTCCTCGTTGGCCAGGTCATCGGGCAAGGTGATGTGCGAAACGTCAACCCCCTCCGCTTCTTTTTTATCCAGCCATTTTGCGATTTTCACTGATCATTTCTCCTGAACCGATTTTTTTGAAAGTTTGATATTTCCTCTCTCTTCCGGTTCATATCAAACAGAGTTCCTTCGACTGAACCGAAAGTAAAACGCTTAATGGATGATGGCATGCGGCACGATTCCCATAGACAAAAAACGGGTTAGCCGTGTCGCGGCACCCTTCCGGCCGAAAAGAGCGCAAGCAGTAATAAAACCTTTCCTTTAAAATATCGGCTGGTGGGACTTCCGGCCATAAACACGTTCATAGGCTTTACAGAAAGGGCATAGGTCGCTTTCAATTTTTTGAACAAACCAGAAGGCGGCCCCTTTCTGTTGTTTACGGGCATGTTTGCATACCGGACAATTCACGCAGACTTTGGCCATTTTACGATCCTTTTCTGAAATCTTGGGTTTTGCCGGTTTCGCCTGCATCTTTTTTTTCGCCATGGATTGCCTCTCTTTAAATGCGCAAATTGTATTTTTGATGGCGCAGCGTCTTTCGCCACGGAGAGTATATCAATATGGATTTGGTGTGTCAAAGCACTTTTGTCCGTTAAGACGCAAGATTCCTGTCTGTGATTTTGTCCGGCAGGCAAAAAAGAAATGGATGCCTGATCAAGCTGTATGCCCATAAAAGTATTTTTACATAGTCACACGGTTGCCTGTCGCCAGGATACAAATGAAGAGGTGCGGTTTACGTGGAAGCGCGCGGGGATAGATTAGTCGTCCCTGAAAAAGTCATTTTTTCTAAAAAGTGTCAGCGGGGATCATTTTGAAATGATCTCCGCTCATATTCTGACCGATCAATTGGCCTTCACGATCAAGATTACAATAAAAGAGCCCGT
>Ga0255347_1005719_pt1 | contig 13932 bp, 11 predicted proteins | sample wastewater_treat_2_FD_192479 | JGI IMG/M metagenome (GOLD analysis project Ga0255347, IMG submission 192479) | Wastewater microbial communities from Lulu Island WWTP, Vancouver, Canada - plant24 | ecosystem: Engineered > WWTP > Wastewater > Unclassified | place: Canada: Vancouver, British...
TGGGAAGGAAATAGACGCCCAGGAGCACCAAAATCATGATTAACAATCCAATCCCGAGGGTTTTCTTCCGCCCTAACTTTGCTCCGATAAATCCGGCTGGGATGGCGAAGAGCAGGAATGAGAAACCTACACTGGTGATCAATTTGCCAGCGCCGGATTCATCCAGACCAAGATGGTTGATACCGTAGAGAGAAAGGAAAGCTTCGATCGCGTTGTAGGCAATGAACCAGAAAAAGATAGCCAGAAAAATACGGATGGCATCTCCATGCCTGCTGGTGACAAGTTCCTTCAAACTTTTCCAAAAGTTGGGTTCTTCAATATTTGGATTGTCCTCATACACCTTGGGTTCACGCACAAAAATGACCACTAATGCAGCGGCAGCCAGAACCAACGCGGATCCGAACCAAAACGGATAAGCCGCACTCCTGGCGACGAGCATTGAACCGATGGAGGTTCCCAACACCAAACCCAGCCCACCCATGAAGTTGATGATACCGTTGGCTTGTGAGCGCAACCTGGAAGGAGTAACATCGGGCATCAGCGCCACGACCGGCGTGCGCCAGAATGCCATTGCGAGAATAGTCGTGACAGTGCACGCTATGAATAGGGGCAGAGTAGCCGCGAGTGGGACAAGACCGAAGGCGATCGCGGCGATTGGAGCGCCTATCAGAATAAAAGGCAGGCGTCTGCCAAGCTTGGTGCGCAGGCGGTCAGACCAGGCTCCGACCGGCGGCTGGATGAAGAGAGCGGCTATGTTATCCAGTGACATAAAGAAGCCGATCTGGGCTGAATCCAATAGGAACTTCTTTTCCAGCAGTATGGGAACGTATGTGTTATAGAGGCTCCATAATACGCTGACACCAAAAAAGCCAAAACCAATTAAAAACAACTTACTGTATTTGAATTTAGGTTCTTCCTGCATTATTCCTCCTTAAATTGGCTCTCTTCGAGCCTCTGATTGATATATTGAGCAATAAATTCATGGTCTTCATCCGTCAGCGGCGCCTCACGCAGAAGGTCCGGACGGTTTTCGAGCGTGCGGATAAGCGACTGCTGCCGTTTCCACTGCTGCTGGCGGGCGAGATGCCCGTTGAGCAGGATTTCCGGCACCCGCCAATCGCGGAACACCGGCGGTTTGGTCCATTGGGGGTATTCGAGCAAGCCTTCGATGGAGAAGGAATCGTCCTGGGTCGCGTCCGCGTCGCCCAAGGCGCCCGGCGCCAGCCTGCCGACGGCGTCCATCAGCATCAGCGCGGGCAGCTCGCCGCCGGTGAGCACAAAGTCGCCGATCGAGATGACGCGCGTGGCGAGGTGCTCGCGGATGCGTTCGTCGAAAGCTTCGTAGCGTCCGCAGATCAGCGCCAGGCGGTCGTAGGCGGCAAGCTCGCGTGCCATTTGCTGGTCGAAACGCTTGCCTTGCGGGCAGAGCAGGATCACCGGGCAGGTGGGGGGAGCGCCGAGCACATCCTCAACTGCCGCGAAGATGGGTTCGGGTTTCATCACCATCCCGCCGCCACCGCCGTAGGGGGTATCGTCGGTGGTGTGGTGCTTGTCGGTTGCCCAGTCGCGGATGTTGTGGGTGTGAACCTCAATCAGGTTGTTTTGGATCGCGCGTTTAAGGATGCTGATATCAAGATAAGGTTGAAAGACTTCCGGGAAGAGACTGAAGACGTCAAATCGCATAGGTAAATTTTAGACGATAGGTGAAATTTGGGCAAGCAGAAAATGCATGGGGATGGTATTATACGAGTGAGAAGGTCTGAGGGAATTTGGAGCGGAGCAAAACAAAAAATGCCGGGTTTGATCCCGGCATAAGCAATTTGGATTATGCTGTGTTCGGTTCCTTCTTTAGTCCATCGGTCGAACCATCGATTCGATGAAAGCAATTTCTTCTTCGTCTAGTCCATATTTTTTATATAGTTGTAGGTCAATTTCCCGACTGGACTTTGTCCAATCAATATCTGAACTTGATGTGAAATCTTGCATAGGAATAAAAGTGTAAACGCTTTGGGTAGTATGTTGCGTGTTCTTTTTTAATCCAAGTAAAAAGTGAAAGAATTTTGTGGTTATGTAAGAACATACATTTTTTGCTTCATCTTCGCTTGAGTAAGGTCCGTTCATAATGTATGTTTCAGTGTTTATTGAACCAGGTTCTGAGATGATTGGTTTCAATAAATCAACACGCATATCCCCAATACCGATAGCTTCAGGAATAATTACTTTCCATTTGTCGATCCAATTCGTCCCGCGCTTGACTTTTTCTCTTTCAATATACCCTTGAGAGCGATTGCCATATACTTTGACATGTTTACCTGGTTGACCTTTTTTTGAAAAATTTTTGTAATAGGTTCTAAATCCAAAAGTCATTGCAGGTCGAACAATTGTTGAAAAACTATTTTCCTGCGCTTTTGCGATCTTGTGAATTATTTGGATTGCTTCGTTATGCCTAACAAAAATATCCGCATTCGTTTCTTGTAATGGTCGTTCAGCGACAGAAACGATTTTTCCACCAAGATGTGTGAAAACTTTGCAGTCCCCTCGGCTCTCTCTGTCCCAAAGAAAATAGCAAATACCTCCTTTGATTTCAACTCCAGTAAATAACTCAGAAGCATCAATAAAATCGTGTAGAATGCGAAGACGGTTGTCGGTTAACATATCATTTCTAAACTGATTTAAACCTTTACCACCAGAGTACCACCGTGCAGGGATAATCATTGATATGTACCGGGGTGCAAGGATTTTTGATCCTTGGATAAATTCGTTGTAGAGCGGTATTGCACTTGCCTGTGCACCCCCGTCACTTTCCTGATACGGCGGGTTGCCAATGATGACGTCAAATTTCATTTCTTTTCCAAACCTTTCTGCCAATACCTGGTTGACTCTGCCCTCTTTGGCTGCTTCGGTCAGGTCGAGTTCCAGCAGGTTGCCGTGGTTAATCTCCGGGAAGCCGGCGTAAACATAGTTTTTGACCATGTTATAAATGATGTTGCTGGGGGCGCAGCCGTAAAGCTGGTGTTCCAGGATCCAGCGGATGCGTTCATCCTCATCGGGAATGGCTTCGCGCAGCCCCTCAAAGAGGCGTTTGGCGATCTCGGTCAGGTAGAGCCCGCTTTTGGCGTAGAGATCGATGAAGGTGGTCTCTTTGTTTTTGAAGATCTCCGGGTCCCGCTCCTCCAACAAATCCACCATCATTTTCACCACGCGCCGGGGGGTGAAGATCTGGTTGGTACGCTGGGGCGGGATGTAATCGAAGATGTCTTCTTCATTGCCGCCGTGCAGGTAATCGGCTAATTTTTCCTTGAGCTTGAAGAACTCCTTGACGGAGGTGTTGAAGACGCTCTCGTTGAAGAGACCCGCGACGCTCTTTTGCTCGCCATCTTCACCGATATAGTTAAAACCATCGCGCAGCTTGCGGAACTCGTCCAGCGTAATGCTGGTGAGCTCTTCGAAGGTGGCGGAGTCAATGTTTTGGTCGTAGGTTGCCAGGGTGGTTTCAGGGCTGCCGTAGGCCATCAGGAAAGCCGGGATGGTGCGGGCGAAGCCGCGCAAGTGGTCGCGCACGTCATCTTCGGTGGTTTTCTTTTTGTCTTCTTCCTTTTGCTCGAGGTGCTTGCCCACCACCTTTTGCGTGACTTCGGTGACGCTCTTTTGGATCTCGGTCTGTAATTCCTCTTCGATCTCCGCTAATTTTGCTTCATAGATCTCTTTGCGTTCTTCTCGGGCGGTTTGGCTGGTCTGCTGCTCGATTTCCTGCTCGTAAGCGACTTTTGCCTGCTGAACTCTCTGGTCGCGCTGGTAGAGGTTTTCCTCAATCTTTTCGGTCAATATCTTTTCAGCGGCTTTGGTATTGGTCTCCACCGTTTTCTTAGTGAGATTCAGTTCCTGGGCAGTCCGAACAAATCCGTCTTTTAGCTTGCCGACAAGTTCCTTTGAAATCTTTGCGGCAGCAGTACCCCGGTTGGTGAGATTGGCAACCTTTTCAAGAGCTGCTTCGATATCAGGCTTGTAAACCGGATCGCCGAACAAGCCGTGGGTCGTGTTGACGACGACTTCGTTGGGCACTTCGACTTCACCGTGTTCATTCAGCATCGGATCGGTCAGCTTGATTTCGCGTTTGTCACCAAGGCGTTTGTTGGCTTCGGGTGAGATCTTCTCGAGGATGGCTTTCAGTTCAGCAGGGGCAGAGAAGATCGCGCCGATGTTGGCAAAAAGCAGGTTGGACATAAAGCCGCGCTTGACGACTTCGACAGCCTTGATGTGGCTTGGTATGGTGAGCACTTCTTCAGGGGAGATCTCGCGCAGGCTGCCTTCATCATCTTCGGCAATGACCGGGAAGAAGTTGATCAGCTCGCGGATATTTTCCTGGCGGTCCGCCTCGCTTGCCCTGACTCCTTCATCGGAAAGGTTGTTGGCAAAGTCATCATAGAGAACCAGCGTGCGGTCAGGCGCGAAGTCGAAGACGTAGGCGTTTTCTTTGCGGAACCAGTTTCCGGTTTCCTTATCCCGGAACTCCCAGGGGTTTTGAGCGCGGAAGGATGCCTGGAAGTATAGGGCGGGCGATTTGATATTGCTCAACATCAAGACCGCGCTCCACTCAGGGATGGTGACCCCCGTGGTCAGCTGACCGACTGAGAGCGTGATCGTGCGCGGGTTGGCGGCAATTGCCTGCTTAACACGGTCGTAACTGCGTTTGTTGCGGATGGCGTTTTCGGCTGTTTCTTCCATGTTTTCCGCATCTTCATCGTCAATTAAACTCACACCATCACCAGCCGCCAGGACGACGGTGTAATCCTTGAAGAAGGGATGTTCCTTGAGGAGTTTCTCCATGGCTTTGGCGGCAGCAACACGGGGAAGCAGCCAGAAAGTGTGCTTAAGTTCCTGCTGATGTTCGCTTGCCGCAAAGGGGAACTTGCCGGTGTGCAGGTTATCCAGGAAGCGGATCACGTCCTCTTCGTAGACAAAAGTGCCGTTATCCTTGGTGCTGAAGAACTCGTTCAGGTCAAAGGCGTAGTCGAGGTTTGTCTCCTCATCGATGCTGATACCTTTGGCAACCTCTTGTTCGATGATCTTGCTCATCTGGTAGGTGAAGAGATTCAGGGTTGGCAAGCTCTCGTAGGGGTTTGTATCAGTTTCGTTTTCTTCCCAGCTGGTTTTGGCAGCCTGCTCGTCGAGATAAGACCAGTTGAAAATCTGGTCGCTCTGAAACTTTTGGTTGGCAATTGCCTTGAAGGGGGTTCCAGAAAGGTGGAGGGTGAAGTCGCGCTTGATTTTATCGAAGGCTCGGTCGGTTTTGAGGGTGTCGATGCCCTCGTGTGCCTCATCGATCACCAGCAGATCCCATTTCAGGTTGGCAACCCATTCCAGCTTATCGTAAGGACCGCCGGCAAAACGGGCACCTTTGAGGTCCTGAAGCGAAATGAAAGCGACGCGGCGTTTGTCAATATGCTCGGTATCTTTTGCAACAACATAATGCGTGTATTCTTCCAGGCTCATTGGGTTTCTTTCAGCGAGCGCGCTGGTTTCGGAGACAAACTTCATGCCCTCTTCCTGCCAGGCAATGAACTTTTCGAAATCGTCAAACCAGGAGTTTGCGATAGCGGGACGGTTTGTGACAATGAGGACGTTTTTGGCTTTCAGCTTGCGAACAAGGTCGTAAGTGCTGAGGGTCTTTCCGAAACGAGGTTTGGCATTCCAAAGGAATTCCGTACCGTGGATGGGATTTTGGAAATAGTTGAATGTGCTTTCAACAGCCCGGGCTTGTTCCGCTCTCAGAATATAATCCGTTTGCTTATCGCTTATCTGAACAGTATCGTAATCGAGGCTGATGTAGTCGTCTGTCAGGATTTCAGCGAGCTTGACCTCACCGAAGTGGTACCACTCAGTAGCCTGATTATTCAGTATCGTGCGCTTGATTCCGCGCAAACGATAAAAAGCATGCAAATCGCGGTCGTGGAAGAGCATGCCATCGTTCCTCACCGCGTTGCGTGTAAACAAGAGCTCGGGCGTGACGCCAACGGTGGCAGTCTGTTGACGTATGCGAATTTTGACATCATCTTGATTTGTTTCACCCACTTTTACGCTGCCAGCATGGGTGGGAAGTTGGGGTAAGTGGTACCCGTATATTTTCAGGTTGAGCAGTTGATAAGGGACAATTTTTGTCTTGTTCATGGATCAACTTCCTCCATCTCTTGCTTGTAAACCTCAAAGATACTGACTGGCAGATATCTGAAAACTGACGGCGGTAAAACCTCCGGGTCTTCATCAAAAAGCTCCAGTTGTTTCATTTCGCTTTTTGGTGTGTAAATAGATCCGGGCTCGTTTTTTATTCCCCTGAAGATTTCTTGCAGGGAGTATTCGGTACGAATGACCCAGATGTTTTTTAGATTCTTGCGCAAGTTGATGGGTTTCCATTCGCTGATTACGATCGGTCCGCCATCGTTCTTTATCCTTTTTAGAAAATCGCCCTGGACAATGTTTAGCAATGTGAGGGTTTTGGCACTCTCTAATACATCTTCTCTGGGTGTCTTATTAAACCTACTGGCAAAAGCTCTGTAAAACTCTAAAAAAGTGACGTAGAGGTTAATGGTGCATTTCTTGACGTTATCATCCAGAAGCTCAATTCCATATAGACTTGATATCGCCAGAAGGGCATGGTTTTCGAACCTGACAAGATCCTCAGAATACTGAGATGCAAGTGCCTGGAGTCTCCGTTCAAGGATGTTGATTAGGAAAGCCCCTTCTCCAACGGAAGGTTCCAGCACGGTTGTGGAAACTTGGACGATCGAATCCTTCAGACCCGGGAGGGTTACCATGGCATCGACGATCTCACGCGGCGTGAAAACCTCACCGTGCTGTTGGACACGCTTCTTACTCTTAATCAGCACTTCATTTTCGCTCAAGACAGTTCCCTAATTAGATTGATACTAAAATGAGTCTATCATTATTGTAACCCCTTGGGGGTAGGAATGCGAGGCGGTTGGAGAATTCAATGATTTTAGCTGAACAAATTAAATCCCGCAACTGAATTTTAGACAATAGGGGGTATTTGGGCAAGCAGAAAACCGGGCTCTATAGAACCTTGACAGTCATTCTGGGTCCTATTAAACTCTAATAGGTAAGTAGTTACCTATTAGAAGGAAGCCCTCTGTAAGAATTGAGCAGCATGCGACATGGCTTGTTAAAATCTTGTCGAGAGTAGTAGAAGGTGGTTCGGTCCCATGAACAGCAAAGAAATTCAAACAGATAACACTCAATCCCAGGTCAACCTGAATGATATTGAGGATCGTTATTATCTTTTCGGGATGCTGGCAGCGATCGCCAATCGCATGCAAACAGTGGGTGACAGTGTCTTTGAGGAAGTAACGTGGAAGCAATGGTTTGCATTGCTGAGCGCCAGCATTTTGCAACCCGCGCCCTCTATTTCCCGGGTTGCCAGCTTCGTGGGAACTTCACATCAAAACATGAAACAACTCCTTATGCGGCTGGAATTGACCGGGTTGATCCGTCTGGAAAAGGATAAAGCAGACCAGCGCAGAACACTCGTGCTGCTGACCCCGGCAGTCGCGGAGTTTGAAGAAAAGTATCATCAGAGCAACAGCCGTTTTATGGACAGGTTGTTTGAAGGGATATCCAAGACTGATTTGGCAGGGGCGCGATTGGTGCTCGATCAGCTATACAAGAACCTGGACATTCTCGCGCAAGATGTCAGCAAGCGGGTGGATAAAAAATGATCGTAATCATTTCAGATGACAGCAGAGGGGATTGGGGCATGGTGCTGGAAGAAGCATTGCTCCCTTTGGGCTGCCAGCTTGTTCGTTTTGCTGCCAATACCCTCGATATCAAACCTTGCACAGGCTGCAGCAGTTGCAGCGGAAAGACCTATGGTCGCTGCGTCATTCCGGACGACATGCGGCAGGTCGTGCGAAAAATCACCGAATGTCAGGCGCTTGTCTTGCTTTCCCCGGTGGTATTCGGTGGTGTCAGCCACCATATCAAGAAGGTCATGGACCGAATAGCGGTTCTTGGCGATCCCCGCTACCGGATGAAAGACGGGGAATTGGTGAAAGGCATACACGTGCCGAGTATCAGATATTACATGATTGGCGTTGGGGATAAGTTAAACGAAGCTGAGCAGAGAACTTTTTTATCCCTGCATGAGGAAAACCGAAAGATCATGGATGTCAAAGGGAAGGCTTTTATCCTCGAAAGCGGATTGGACAAGGGCTCGCTTGAGAAGATAGCGAAGGAGATCAGCCATGAATAAGTCGGAAATCACTCTTCTTTGCGCAAGTCCGAGACGAAATGGAACCAGCGCCATACTGCTTGAGCGCGTCCGTGCCGTCACAGGCGGTGAGGTGATTTCTCTGCCTCAAAGAGGACCACTGGAGGAGTTGATACTGGCAATGCAAAAATCCGAAACGATCGTCATATCCGGTCCTTGCTACATCAACACCTATCCTGCCAGGCTCATTGAATTGCTGGAGACGGCATCCCTGGCGGGCGGGTTTACCGGGCAGAAGCTTTACGGCATCATCAACGGCGGTATGCCATATATGCACACGCATCATCACGGGCTCGCTTGCCTTCAATTATTCGCGGAGCAAAATAATCTTTCATGGCAGGGCGGATTTGTGCTCGGCGTCGGCGCGATGCTGGATGGAAAGCCGCTGGAAAAGCACCTGAACCACAAGAAGGTCGTGCCGGCTTTTGACCAGTTTGTAAAACATATCGAGGCGGGAATTCCATCTCCGGACAGCCTGTTTGAACAGGCACAGCCCGCCCCCGGCAAACTTGTAACCCGAATTTTTGCGCGCCTGCTGACCTTTATGGTGGTAAAGAACCTTAAAAAGCATGGGCATGATCCAAATGCGCCCGGTTTCTATCTGCAGGAACAAGACTAAGGATTTATTATTCTGGAGATGACTTGAAAACATGGAGTTGGTCAAATGATAGAAAAAACATATGAAACAGAATCCGGCATTATCCATTACTGGATCAATATGATTGATACCGATGGGCTGACTTTGGTTTTTCTTCCGGGCTTGACAGCAGACCACAGGTTGTTTGAAAAACAAGTTGAGTATTTTAGGGATAAATACAATGCTTTTGTCTGGGATGCTCCTGGTCATGCCGCTTCGTGGCCTTTTAAATTGGATTTCAGCTTGCCTGACAAGGCTCGTTGGTTAAATGAAATCCTCGAGCAGGAAAACATAGGAAGACCTGTTATTGTAGGACAATCAATGGGCGGCTTTGTGGGGCAAGCTTTTGCAGAGTTGTTTCCTGACAAGTTAAAAGGCTTTGTGGCTATTGATTCCACCCCTCTGCAAAGAAAATATATAAAGGATGGAGAGCTTTGGATGCTGAAAAGCATGCGGTCTACGTACCATCGTTTTCCATGGGATTTTTTAGTAAAGCTCGCGACAAATGGAGTCGCGACGTCTGATTACGGCAGAAATCTAATGCGGGAAATGATGATGGTTTATGAAGGGGATAAAAAGAGATATGCTCAATTAACAAGCCACGGTTTTAAGATCATTGCGGAAGGGATGGAGGCGGATTTGCCATATCTTATTAAATGCCCGGCTTTGTTAATTTGCGGTGAAGAAGATAGAGTAGGCTATTGCCTCAGACTCAATAAAGAATGGCACGAGGATACCGGCATTCCTATTGAATGGATAGCGGACGCGGGTCATAATTCAAATACAGACAAGCCTGAGATCGTCAATCAGGTGCTTGAAAATTTTATTAAAGGAATAGCTTAGGGGCAGAAAAGTTGGTTGTGTGAGCTCGTAATCAATCCGGAAGATGCCCGGATTGATTACGGTAAGGATGGGGGCGGGCTACCGTCCGTACAATACGGATGCCAACATAAGGATTGACCAAAGCAAGATGCTTCCTCTCGGCTGTAAACCAATCGATAACCTGACTACTGATTTTGGTTTATAAAATCATCAAGCGCTTTATCGATCTCTGCGCTGTGGCCCACCATCATGTGTCCGCCGTCTGGAAATGTAACAAGCGTAAGAATTGGAAAACGGTGTTGAGCGTTTCTGACTTTCTCAAAACTCGCCACGGGGTCATCCTCAGAATGTAAAATCAGAACCGGAACTTTCAGGGTTTCAATCGGATACTGATCAAAATTTCTTTCCATGTCCGGATTGGTAAACTTTCCATCTAACAAAACCCCGGTTTTCCTATCAGCGATGGGCTGAATGGTTCTGACGGTTGATGCGGGCATACCAAACAGGGAAGGCAGGAGCGGACTGATCAGGTACATGGCATAATCGGACAAAAGTGGCTCAGGCGCGGCTTGATATTCGAGAAACTTTTCTGGTTTTTCAGTTACCGGCATCGCGGAACAATACAGGATCAAGCCTTTGACCCGTTCCGGATAGTCCAAAGCAAAACGAATGGCGGGAGTGCCGCCAGCGGAGGTTCCCAAAATAAAGACCTGATCAATCCCAAGATAATCAAGCAATTCCACATAGGCAGCCGCTTGTTCTTTGGGCGTTCCATCCCCCATAACCGCCGAGCCAAGGTAGCCAAAGCGCGAAGGCGCCAGCAGGCGGTTTTGACCGATCCGGTTTATAACGTTTTCGTAAGCCTGATCATAGCCACCGAAAAGTCCGTGAACAGATAAGATCACTTCTCCTTCTCCCTCATCAATATAGGTCATTGGTCCGTAGGAGAGTTCTGCCGTCTTTACTTCATACGAGCTGAGCTTCTCCCTGGCTTGATTAAGTCCAAGATTGCAGCGGACAGCCTGGATCAAAAAATACAGGACGAATATCAGTAAGAAGGCGTACAGGATCCATTTCATTTTAAAGTTCCTCACTTTTCTATTTTCTTTTGTCATCTTAGGTTTGCTCCTCGTTTTGCTTTATCTCTTTTGAGTAGTTTGTTCTGTGATATTAAGGATCTCTGTCACAAGGCAGAAAAAATCACGATAATCGCTTTCATCATTAAGGTTGATCCCCAATAGTTCAGCACTAATTTGCCGATTCAAGAAGGCGGATTGAATGGTGGATAAGAGCATGAACGCCTTTATCTTTCGGATCTTTTCTGGGTCTTTATCCGGTATCGCCTTGAGAATTGCTCTATAGCTAACGGCGGAATTGCTCTTTGCGTTCGGTTGCGAAAGGTCGCCAAGCATTGATATTTTGGATATCTCTGGATGATCAATCAGGAAGCTAAAAACGCTTGCTGTAAAAGAGGCTAAGTCGTCAGCGTCTTTCTGCTCTCCGGTTTCTTGTGTATCGGCTGATCTTTCTCTTGTAGGGAAGATTTTCATGACATGAGAAATGATTCGCTGGACACAGATTTCGATCAAATTATTCTTGGAACCAAAATGATAGTTGATCAGCCCGACGGCAATATCCGCTTTTTGAGCGATCTCCCGAATAGTTATGTTCTCGATCAATCCCTCTGATTGTTGAATTAAAGAGATTGTGGTGTTGATGATCTTTTCTTTAATATCTGGTTGGTTTGGCATCTAATTTTTCTTTCCGGTTTAAAAATTGAACAGTGTTCAAATTTTAATGGATATCCTCAGAGTGTCAAGAGTAACCTTATACTTGTGAAAAGAGACGGGCACAGGTGGCAGCACGCTGCATTAGACTCGATCTTGCCTGTTTCAACGTGCAGCGCAAACCCGGCACTACTTTCGCTTTTGCCAGGACTTTTTGATAAAGTGCGCTATAATGCTGAAACCTTTTCTTATTATTAACAATAATTTCACATTGATGGATTATATTGTTTAAGTATCGGTTCCCTGAGAACTGGTAATATTGTGCTTTTTAGAGCCGAAATAGCAAAATGAGGTTTATCAATGATCATTAGACTTTTAGCTTTCTTACTTTCGATTGTTGTATTAATCGTTGTGGTCGTCCAAAAGAAGGTCATAAAATGGCAAAAGGCTTTACTCATCGTGGCTGCAGTAGCATTGATGTTTTATACAGCATTTCTGTATATCATTCCGTGCAATCCGCCTCTGGAACCAACCGGAAACCTGGCTGTCTCAAGCGATATGGTCTACTATCGCTATAAATCGGACATCCCTGAAATGCTGACCCATGGCACCGAAAGAGAGATTCCTGTCCAGGTTTGGTTCCCTGAAAATGTACAGGCAGATAAGCATCCTTTGTTTTTGTTTTCCCCTGGCTCATTTGGCACTGGAACTTCAAATGAGACCTTGTATTTAGAACTGGCTTCCCGCGGCTATATTGTGATGGGCATAAGTCATCCCTACCATTCTTTTATCAGTGAGATGTCAGATGGCAAAAGCATTATGATGGATCTTGATTTTATTAAGAGCGTAATGGCTTCTCAAGGATCTGAAGATGTGGAAGGCACCCTGGTGTTATCAAAAGAATGGACACAAGTCAGAATTGACGACCTTAATTTTATTCTGGATAAGATCCTGGATTCAAATGTTGATAATGAGTACGAGCAGTATATCGATAGAAACCGGATCGTGTTGTCAGGCCATTCCCTTGGCGGCTCAGCGGCTTTGGCGCTTGGCAGGCAAAGAAGTGAGGATATACGCGCCCTAGTGATCCTCGAAGCTCCATTTTTTGCGGACATTACAGGAACTGACGGAGATAAATTTATATTTACGGATAAGGAATACCCGCTACCGGTTTTGCATATCTATTCAGACGCGCTGTTTTCAAAGATCGACAAGATAACAACCTATGAAATGAACGCAAGATTGATGGAAAGCGATAACCCCATGTATGTTAATGAGCATATATCGGGTACCGGGCATCTCGGGCTGACAGATATGATTTTGCTAACGCCGATCCTCACCAACATGTTCGATCAAGGGCTGGATACACGCCCTGCATCGGAAACTTTGCTTGAATTGAATGGCTATGTTCTCAACTTTTTAGAGCAATACAACAATCAAAAAGTGGTCCACTAAAGCTTTCAATCTTGCTTGAAACCTGTGAGTGGGGAAAATCCCTCCTATACGATTTCATTTGCCGATGATTTCTCCATCGGTGAAGATAGTATAAAAAAAGTTCCGTGGCTGGTAAAAATCCTGATAGATAGAGGATTAGGTCAAAACTAAAAAGCCTTCTTCTTACGACTGTATGCCACCCATAGGCTGGCATTGACGAAAACCATCATAAGCGCCATAGTTACCGCTAAAAGTAACTGTCCGATAGCTGCTGCGGGGGTAGGCTCCATCGGGAATGGCTCGATAAAAAGAGAGAGACAGGCTCTGAAAACCCAAATCACGGTCAGCATTGTGTGAAACACGAGGGTCTCGAGATTTAATGTAAGCGCGCTTTTGCCTAATAAGATCAATACGAGACTGGTTCCTAAAAGCAAAGCTGAAAAACAATAGTTTATATAATCGATCCCGACGATCAGATTTTCATATTGCATAGGAAGGTAGTCATACCAATCATACATGTGTGGCACAAAAAAGTGCCAGAGCCCAACCAGGGCACTAATAGCTAAAGAAACATAGTACAGAATTTTTCTTGCTTTCTCCATTTCAAATTCCTTTCACTGGCGATTGTGGCAAAAAATGTTAAAAATTAAACGTCAGCTAAAAGATCCCTTAATTCTAATCTTCCTGTTCTTCCTGAAAATGGATCCTCCCTATAGCTTGCTGAGGAGTATCATCTCTATTGCTGTTCCTAGCCAAAGTAATTTAAGGTTCTCCTTATCTTAATCGTATGCTAATCTTACTATTGTCACAGCAAGCTGCGGGAAAATGCCACCTTGATTATAAAAGTAATGTCCCTGAAAACAGTTATCATCGCAAGGGCAATGACTAGGAGAGGAGAGTATAGGTTGAATTGACAAAGTAAGCTCCTGCGGGTACACTTTTTCGGCAGTTTCATTTTGTTGTTTTAGTAAAGGAGTAGTTATAAATGGCATACAGCTTTAAAAACTCAAAGGGAAAAGAATATTTCCTCC
>Ga0255347_1005725_pt1 | contig 13926 bp, 9 predicted proteins | sample wastewater_treat_2_FD_192479 | JGI IMG/M metagenome (GOLD analysis project Ga0255347, IMG submission 192479) | Wastewater microbial communities from Lulu Island WWTP, Vancouver, Canada - plant24 | ecosystem: Engineered > WWTP > Wastewater > Unclassified | place: Canada: Vancouver, British...
CATCCTTATATTTTGGGTCGCGGATTTTGATAAACCAGGCGTTCTCTGCAAAACGGCAGGCATCCACGAAGAAGGGAATCCCATACTTATGATAGATTTCAGAGGTCTTTCGGATATTTTCCATCGAAACCGGTTGCCCGGCAGCGGAGTTGTTGGTGATGGTGATCATCCCGATCGGGATGTTCTCAACGCCGGTTTCCTGGATGAACTGCTCCAGCTTCACCAGGTCCATATCGCCTTTGAAAGGCGCGATCAGGCTGGCATCTTCCGATTCGGAGATGGTGAATTCCATTGGATGGGCATTGAGCACCAGCAAATTCGCTTGGGTCGTGTCAAAATGGCGGTTATTGGGCACGAATTGACCGGGCTTGACGAGTGTAGAAAAAAGCATGCCTTCAGCAGCGCGACCCTGGTGAGTGGGAAGCACAAACTCAAAGCCAAGCACGTCCTGTACCGCGCGTTCAAAACGGAAATAACTCTTCGCGCCGGCGTAAGACTCATCTGCTTGCATCATGGCTGCCCACTGGCGGTCACTCATGGCGCCCGTGCCGCTATCGGTCAGCAGGTCGATAAACACATCCTCCGCGGGTACATTAAAGATGTTATAGAAGGCCTTCTTCAGGGCGGCTTCGCGTTCTGCGTCCGTGGTGAGTTTCACACGTTCGACAACTTTGATGCGGAACGGCTCGATAAACGGAATTGTCATGGTCTCTCCTTGGATTGTTGTTTTTGCAAACCAGCCAGGTGCATCCCGGCCAGGTAACCACTGCCAAAAGCGAAATGCAAATTGAAACCACCGCAAGGACCAGCTACATCCAGCGTCTCTCCCACCAGGTAAAGCCCGGGAATAAGCCTGGATTCCATGCTCAGCGGATCCACCTCCCCCACTGGAACGCCCCCCACGCTCACCTGGCTGTTCTTGAAACTGCCAGCTCCAGTTACCCTGAACTTCGCCTCGGCAGTGACTTCCAAGAGCTGCCGGATCTGCTCCTCGCTTAGGGCGTTCAGTTTCGCCGTGGGATCCAATCTTGCTTGCTGGATAAAAAAGTCAGTAGCTTTCGGGGAGAAATAGCGCAGCAAGCCGGCTCGCAGGCTGCAGGGATGGGCAACCTGTCCGGTGAGGATATCAGCAAAATCAGACCAGAATGGAGCAATGAAGTTCACCTGTAGAGTAACGCCTTCGCCTGGGTGCAAGCTGACCAGGTGGCTCAGGTTCATGGCCCCCGGACCGTTGAAACCGTCCTGGTTGATAATGAGATTACCCGTTGTTTGCCCCAATTTCTCGTCACCGCGCCAGACACTTGCGAGGACGTCGAAGCGCTGCCCTTTTAGCTCTTTAAACTCGCCAAGTTCCGCTAAAATGGGACCAAGCGCCGGCACAAGCGGTCGTACCGTGTGCCCTAATCTTTCTAGAGACCCAAAGAGCTCTCCCCGTGAGCCAAGCTCGGGGTAAGCCTTGCCCCCTGCCCCAATTATTAACTGGTCAAAAGTTTCTATCTGGTGTACTCCAAGGCCTGTACATTCTATTTCAAAACGCCCATCTCTTTGTGAAAAACTTACAACGTGTGTGGCTACGCGCAGTTCTATCTTGCGCTCTGCCAGCGCTTCTCCCAATATCTCCACCACCGCCTGCGCAGACTGCGACCTGGGGTAGTACCAGCCGTCATCGGTCTTCTGTGTCGGGATACCCAATCGATCAAGCGCGCGCCTAAACTCCTCCACGCCAAAAACCTCGAGGAAGGTCTCTATCCAGGCTGGATCCTCGCAGTAGTACGCCACCGCGTTCACCGCGTCATTGGTCAAATTGCAGCGGCTGCTGCCGGTTACCAGTAGTTTTCTTCCAATATTGGGATTATGTTCAAATAAGGTGATCCTGCCGCCCCCCTCCACAGCCTGGATCGCAGCCATCAGTCCTGCTGGTCCCGCCCCGATCACCGCTATGTTCATGGCTAAATTATACCCTCTTCGCAGCCTTACCCGGCCTATATTACTCATTCCTTCGTAGATTATTGAGGTAAGCCTGCCTACCCGTAGGTCATGTTGTTCTTTTCACCCCGGTTCTTTTCAATACTGCTGATAGTCGCCTCGGTATGCTCTTCGCAGGGAAAGCAAGCAAGCTCAAATGTAGGCCGGGTTGCATTGCCTGCCCTGGAAATTTCAGTTTTCGCCACTCCGCGAGCAATCAAAGGTAGGATTCCACAATCTACCCTGAGGCTCTTGTTCCCTACCCAACCCGGTTCATTACACTACTCTTGTTACCCTATTCCGTCGTGGAACTCATAATGACATCAAATTATTGAAGTTGATAACGAATAAAGCGGCAAAATTTCATCTGCAACCATCCTGTCAGCACAATTAACCGTTGATAATTACAAAATCTTAGTATAATATTTGTAATCCTCAGAAATTCGGAGCAATTTATGCTAAAAATTTTCTCAATTCAGAACGCTTTTACTGGTTTTCCCAGCAATATTTGCATCCCACAGTCCCCCCTCTTCCCTCGCGTCCAACCCCCCCCTCCGATTCTCTTTTCGTCTATATTCATGTTTTTGCCGCTAAAGGCTGATCTACTCGAATCGCTCTAACAAACTTCGAGCCCGCTTGATTGTTCGCCCTATCACTCACATATCCATCCATCATCGGATGGCATGACTTCGTCAAGTTTTCCGAACTTGATTTCGTGGCGATAGAAACACCAGCAAATATAGTTTATTAACAGATTGACCAGAAAGTGAGAAATCGCAATGCCCCCTCGAAGACGTCTTCATATCTATTTTTGGATAATTATCGCTCTGGGTTTGATCTTTGCGACCCGCAGTTCACCAGCTTTTGCTGACCTGACTGGCTCAAATGTAACTTTTGCTCCCAGCATCGTCTATGAACCGGGGGAAACAAGTGCCTCCTGCTATATCCCTGGGAAATCCCAGACATTATGTTTTAACCTGGACACAACCAGCCCGGATGGTCAGGATGCCACTTCACTGGCGCTTCAATTCCCAACGGATTGGGACGTGTGGGGTAGATGGGTCAACGACCATTTCGACTATACCAGCATTGAATACAACTGCACTAATGGCGGTACGATGAATAGTGCCTTAAGTTGGACTGGTTTTGCCCAGGATGGCCAATATTGGGCGGAAGATAATCGGGTGCAGAATGAGGGCACATCCTGCCATGCCCTCTATTGTTTTGATGTCTATGATGCCACAGACCCAGGCGATCCCCCTTATGACGACGAACTAGACGCAACAGTCTCCTGGTCTTGGGCTGGGGGAGCAGGAACTTTTCCTGAAAGTGTATGCTCCAATGATGGCGTTTATCCCCAGAGCGGTTACCCGTGCGACTCAGAGACCGAACTGCCCGCAACGGTGCCCGTCTGTGAATATCAGGCACTCTCCATCCAGCCAGAAACGCTCGCTGATGGTGACGCAGAGTCCTATTATTCCCAGCAATTCACCGCTGAGGATCCGGATGGGAATGTCTTACCAAATGACCAGCTTTGGTGGAGTTACATCCCGGGAACTTTACCGGGTTCACACTGCGCCATTTATACCAATACCGGTGAGCTGGTGTGTTACGCAAATGTCAACGGTATCCCTCTTCCAGCTGGAACCTATAATTTCACTGTCTTTGTGGAATCAATTAACAGCTGGGCGGAAGGCTCCCGGGATTACACCCTTGTGATCAACCCCCTGCTCCTCTTTGATCCTGAAACGCTCCCCTACGGTCGGTTAAATCAGGAATTCTCCCAGTTAATCACAGTGTCCGCAGGAACCGGGCCTTATACCCTCACCCACATCGCGGGAACACTCCCGGCTGGCATTACTTTTGATGAGGATACCGATTCCTTTGTAGGTACGCCCACCGAAGTGGGTACTTTTGACGGGATTGTTGTGCAGGCGGTAGACGCTAACGGTGTGACCAAGACCCACACCTATTCATTGACCGTCCTCCCGGAACATCTCTTTACCTGGACGCCCCTCACTCCCCCATCCGGTGAGTCGGCAGCATTTACTGGGGACGAAGGGTTTGATACGTACATCTGGACTTATGCTTCCCAACCAGGAGGAGAATGTGACAGCCACGTCTGGAACGGCGGCTCAAGAATTGCCAATATCAGTTTTAACAGAAAAGGGGACCATAAGGTTTGCCTGGAGTTGATAGATTACAGCCCGAATTATGTCGTTCTCAACGATGAACAATGGGTAACCGTGACAAACGCGGCTCCCAGGGTGGATTATTACTGGAGCTCCCCCAATCCATCTTTCCCGGGTCAAGAGGTTGAGTTAACAGCCTACTTCTATGATTATGATGGCCCAGGAACATACTCCTGTGAGATAGATTGGGGGGATGGAACCACCGATACGGTCTCCGGTGACAGTAACATTTGGACCTGCAACTTCCCCCCCCATGCTTATGAAGCGGTTGGGGAATATTCTATCGAAGTTTCCGTAACGGATGATGAAGGTGCAAGTGCATCAGCATCGACGCTTTTGCAGAAAGTTGTCTATGTTTATGCTGACGGCGATTATCTGTTGCTGGCTTCCAATACTCTGCCCACGTCGATAGACCTCTATGGTTTTGCTCCGCTGGGCACTGAAAGCCTTGAATTCGATATCAGCACTGCGCCCGTTCATGGTTCCTTGGGAGTGCCAACATTTGTCGAATGTGAGCCCTACCCATACTCACAAGTGGCAAGGTGCACGGGCAATGTTATCTATACCCCTGAAGTCACGTCTCCACTTTACGTAGGAGATGACGTTTTCGAATTCACTGTCACCGATACTGAAGGTCACACCTCAGACCCAGCAATATTGTCCTTATGGCTGGATCAGAATGACCCTCCCATCGCTGATGACACTTCAGCAGTTGTTAGCTCTGTTCAACCAGGCATAATTGGAGTGTTTGCCACGGATATGGATTCTTATGACAACGATCTGGATGAGCTCACCTTTACCATCGACACACCACCGCAGTATGGTACGCTTCAGCTTTTCCAGGATCCTGAAGTTTATGAATGGTTTTATGACGATGATTGGAATACAATCGGTGCCCAGTGGGGCCAACTGCTGACCTACACCCCTAACCCGGGTACCACCGCCACAACTGACACGTTTACTTTCCATGCTAATGATTCTCATCAGGATTCCAACATTGCCACTGCAACGCTAACCCTCCACGCCCCAGCCACATTGCACGTCAATGTGAATGACGACCTTATCGACCCGGACGGCTGCGATGATACCCACTGCAGCCTGCGTGAAGCCGTCACGGACGCACAAGTGGGAGATAGCATCGACTTCACCCTTTCACTACCCAACACAATCACCCTGACCTTGGATGGCGGCGGTGAGTTGCTGGTCGATGAGGATATCCACATCCTTGGTCCTGGTGCCGATCAGTTGAGCATCAGTGCCGGTTTTGAGGATTCTGAGATGAATCCAGAGGATGGTTTTAGAGTTTTCCATATCTTTAATGACTACTGGCCCATGGAGGCCACCATTTCAGGCCTCACCATTCGCGATGGTCGAGCATCCGAGGGCGGCGGCATCTATGTCAATCAGGTTACCACCCTCAACCTTTCGGATTGTGTGATTGGTCCCAATAATATCGTTTCGCATGCCGGCGGAGGTATAGAGATCAACTATGCCGAAGTGAACATAAAGAACTGCACTGTAACCGGGAATGAAGGCACCGGCACACTGGGAGGAGCTGGGATATATGTGGTTTATGGCACCTTGGATGTGATTAATTCCACCATCACTGGAAACATCACGAACAATTATGGGGGTGGATTGCTGGTTTACAATGGAAGCAAGGTCAGTCTACTTCATTCCACCATTTCGGGAAATATCGCCAACCATAATTACGAAACGGAAGCCTGGGGTGGTGGCGCTGGGATTTACATGGATGATTCCACCGTCACACTGCAAAACTGTATCGTCGCCGGCAATACCGACCTCACGGAACCTTCCGAGCACCCCAAGTGGCCGGATTTCTACGGCGAGGTCACCTCGCTTGGCGGCAACCTGATCGGTGATGACACCGGCTCAACTGGATGGCTGGCTCGAGATATGGTCGGTACGTCTGCTGCTCCGATCGATCCGCTGCTTGGTTTACTCGATGTCTACGCCCCTGGCAAAACACCCACATTCCCTCTGCTGGCAGGCAGCCCTGCAATTGACTCAGTGGTCTGCATAGGCAGCGTGACCACAGACCAACGTGGTGTGAAACGCCCGCAGGGGATTGCCTGCGACAGCGGCGCGTTCGAACTGGAGAACCCTCTCACTTTCCTCTTCATCCCGCTCATCCTGCGCTGAGTTTCTCTTAATCCAGCCACGCACAACGGTTTCTGATAGATTTACAGACCCAATCCCTCCCAGAAATGGGAGGGATTTCTGTAACAACGCTGCTGGTTAACTTGTTCCCCCCCCAAATATAGTGACCCGATAATTGTTAGCCCTCCCCTCACCCACTGCATATTCCAAATTGCACTCTTTATAATAGCTACGCGCAATTACTGGGAGTCAGGTAGGGTGGGCTGGCGTTACGAGACATTTGTCTGGACCCAAATATTTATAGCCTACCCACCAATACACTTCGAGCACGATGATCTGACTTAGGTCAGATTTATGGAATTCAGACGTAGGGGCGAAGCAATAAAGAAGTGAGTTCCATTCTCAACCTTTCTATACGATTGCTTCGCCCATACTGATGTAGTAAACAAGCCCCCGTAGGTCAGGTTATTGTGCTCGAAGAGTATGTTCAGTTCAACCTGACACCGCAAACCTTTTCCTAAGCAGAATTATCTTTTTTCCTCTAGACCGACATATATCCATAGGGGAGGTCATCGTGCTCGAAGAGTATCCTCTTCCTGCCCTGGAGATACGTCCTCCAGGGTGAAACCTGACGTCACAAACGTCACTCAATGTGAACCTTTCATTTTCCTTTTTTATGCCGATCCATCACCGTAGGGCAGGTTGTTCTTTTCAACCCGGTTCTTTTCAATACTGCCGATAGTCGCCTTGGTATGCTCTTCGCAGGGAAAGCAAGCAAGCTTAAATGTAGGCCGGGTTCCGTAATTGAACCCGGCTTCTTCTCCAAATTGCTTATTGCCACATCGCTCCACTCACACCCTGCATGTTTCCATGTAGGAATGAGCGTCGCCTAATTTACTTCATCCACCAAAGCCTGCAACTGATCCTTCAGACTTGAAAAGGTTAGCCCCTGTGATGTCGCCCAATCCTTGATGATCAAATTCGCTGCTGGCAAATCTTGACCAATAACCTTCTCGATATCCTCTTGCTTCACTCCCCAATCTACAAGATTCTGGAAGGTGGTCTTCCCGCCCACCTTATTGGCTTCCGGCGTGTGTTCTGGGTCAGGTGTGCCAGTCCCCCCTCCCGGATTGCCTGCTCCGCCTGTCGGCGCGATCTCGAGCGTGCTCTCGGGGGTATCATCAGCTGGTTGGGTCGCCACCTGTATCGCGGGAGTGGCGAGTCCGGTCGTTTCGTCAACCGTATGGCTTTCAAGATAAGCCAACTGCTCCGGAGTTAGAGAGGCTTTCTGTTTCAGGAGCTCTGTGGCTTCCTTGAGTAAGTACGTGTCTTCTCCGCTCAAGTCAAAAGGTAAGCCCGTGTATAGGGCTACAAACAACCTGACCGAGCTGGTCCCGAGGTCCACGCCCAAGTCCACAAATTTCTCTTCAAGCGTCTTGACCGAGACCGCGGCAACATCCGGTTCCGACACACGGAATGCGACAGCTAGATCCTCGAGCGGGATATCGAAAAGCCTGGAAACATCCCCAAAAGTATAGGATCCGCGGATATCCGCCGGATTGTATTCCCCGGCATAATCGCCCTCGGAAAATTTCAATGGTTCTTTGGTGCTTTTCGTCGTCCATTCCCCCAAGGCTATAGAGAGAAGTATCCCGCCAAAAAGGATCGAAACAACAAGGACAGCCATCCAGCGTGGTGTAATTCTCATTTTTTACCTCCAATGACAAAATCTACTGTCTGGGGTACCGGGCAGTGAGCCGACGAAGTACATTCCATGCATGAGATACACTGGTGATTGCGAACGACAGACACCTTGCTGACTTCAATATTCATCGGGCAGGCTTTATCGCAAGCCTTGCAATCGATGCAGGTTTCAGCGTTACGGCGCAAAGAGGCAACGCGGAACGAGTTGAAAATGCCCTGAAAGGCGCCATAAGGACAGGCATACTTACACCAGGGGCGTTCCACGAACAGCGATGCAACAATGGTGAGCCCCAGAACCACCAAGCCGCCAATAGCGACTTCACTGGTCCAAAAATTGAAGAGGGCGAAGTAGGGATCAACATTAGCGAACACCAGGGTCATCGACCTGGCGGTCATAAAAACCACCCAAGCCAACACGACATACCGGAAATATCGCAGAACATTGTCGACCTTGGCCGGGACGAAGTGGTTGTAGCGTTTCTTGAATAACTTCTTGCCAATTTTCGCGATCCATTCCTGGAAAGTCCCCAACGGGCAGACCCACCCGCAAAAAACCGGACCGGCAAGTAAGGCCAACACGATGCCAATGATCATCAGGATCAGCGAGGATTGGTGCACCTTCTGAACAAATGTGCCCGTGGTAATGAACTGATAAAGGCTGACAACCCCGCCAAATGGACAGAGTGCGTGCAGTGAAGCGGAAGAGAGAAAAGCAATGCCCTTCCCTTCTTCCGCCAGGGTATGATTGATCGAGATCAGCGCGATCAGCATAAAAAAGAATAACTGCACCCAAGTGCGGATCCGGTTGGATTTTCGGCGCTTGATGGGCATTCTGACAGGGCGGGATGATTCCATTTTTTCTCCTCAAAAAAAAAATCCCTGGGATACAAAAATTTATCCCAGGGTAATCTGGTTAATGGTTTACGGATTGCAGGCTTCGAAAGCCGGCAGGTGTTTTTCGAGGGAAGCCCGCTGCAGGTTAGAGTAGACCCGGGTGAGCATCGGATTGGTTGTGTTGAGCATCAAATCGTCGTAAAGAGCCGCGTCGACCTGTTCAAAGATCACACCCATCTGACAGGCTTCTGTAAGCGTGCTCCATTCGATCTCAGCCACCTCGCCTGCGTTCTCAGGCACGTCCACCCCAAACCGCTGCGCCACGCGGATCAACGCGTTCACATGCTGCTGCTCAGATCGAGCGATGCGCACAAATGGCTGAACATCACCCAGTGCATTGATAACAGCCTGGTAGGTATTCATGGCGGTGTATTCTTCTTGAATTGCTTCTGCAAGACCTGCCGCTTCCTGTTCTGACAAAGCTGTTACGACAGTCTGTCCTTGTGGGTTGGCTTGAATACCGCGTATGTTCGGAGGGCCACCTCGCCCAGCATCAGTGGCAGCCAAAGATGGGCTATACACCGAGGCTGTGATTACCAGGGTCAATATTGCTAAAGCAATGATAGTGATTGTTTTTTTTGTTTTTCATAGTTATCTCCTGTTTGATTGACACTGATTTTATTGACAACTTATTTAGATGGGCTTAAGCAAGCATATGCTTTTGATATATGTACAGGTTTGTGGGTTTTCTGGGCGTACACAAACCCTTCTCAGTATGAATTTGGCGAAATTTGGAGAGAAACTGTCAGTAACTTGACCACAAAGCAACCAGGCGCCTGGTTATGGACAGAAAACCTGTTACACATACTACCTCAACCCCATCCACCCCAACATGTGTGCAGACGAGGCAATTGATTAAAAAAACACAAGCTAACTCTATAGAGCCAGCTTGTGTTTTATCTAAACGATCCTGGATTATCTATATATCAAGGGCAGATAAATTTTGATCGGGAGCGGATCCGGAGCGACCTCAATCGTTACCGTGATCGTCTCACAAATCAGGTAAACGCCGTCGCTCACACATACGTCAAAGCTATAATCACCGAGCTCAAAACCTGCCGTATCCCAGCTAAACTCTCCAGTGGCTGGGTTAATTGTCGCGCCGGTTGGCGCGCTCTCTCCTAGCGACCACGTCAAAGCAGCCTCTTCAGGGTCTGTTGCCGTTGCCGTGAAGGTCAGCGTTTCGTTCTCCACGACAGTCCTCAACCCAATTGGATCAATAATCGGTACTTCATTGATATCCATAATGCTAATAGAGAACTCTCTATCATAAGTGAGCTCGGTAGTATCGGTAACGCGCACTTTTATCAGTCGAGTGTCATCTTCCTCATGATCAAGAATCACTGCCGTCTTCAACACAGCGCCATCAATCGTAAAAAGGGAATTATCAGGATAAGTTCCATCGTCAATGAGACTGTATGTGAAAATTTCCTCAACATCCTCATCGGTCGCGCTGAAATTGCCCACAATCGTCCCCGCCAGTTCATTCTCCTTCACAAAGTCAGGGGAAAGGGCCAATCCCGTTGGTGCGCATCCGGTAGTCGTCACCATGCTGTCTCCACCCACCGTGAATTCAACCTCAAAGGCGTCAGGCCAGTCGATCAGTGTGCTATTTTCCGGGTCAATCACAAATGTCGTGCTCCCGCCCGCCACTTTCGCCTTGAGCGTGATCGTGATCAGGTTGCCCGATCCGCTCTTTGGCACCGGGTTGCCGTCAGTCCCCTGCTGCGCCATGCCAAAAAGTAGCCGCCCGGTGCCGTCATCCACCGTGTTGGTGGGTTCGTAGAGCTCGGTCATCTCAGGAGCAGCTAAAAAGCCTCCATTGACCACCTCAACAACCTGCACCTTAGTGCGGTCGTAGGTAACCTCCAGGTGGTAAGCGGTCAAATCGACCACATCGCTCACCCGGACGTTCACGTCCACCGTTCCGCAGGTCGTCGCTGTCGCCGTCGTCGGGTCAAAGGAGAGCGCAGGGGTGGCATTAATAATAATGTCCCTCGCTTCCGCCGCTTGCGGTGCTATCAGCCCAAATAATAGAAATAAGGCGATCAATCCACTCAATAAATAATTCTTACCCTTCATTTTGTCCTCCTGCACTGTCTGTGTGATCTGGTCGATTGATATGCTTGCGCCGAGCGATAACAACGCCCCCGGCAATAATTACCAATGGCAGCGCTAAAAGCCACCATAAACTTCCATTTCCTTGCTCTTCGGGCTCTTGTTCGCTGCCCGAATCCACGTCCCCTCCGACCGCCAGTACAGCCGTCGGCTCTGCGGGAGCAACCGTCGGCTCCTCCACAACCTCCACCACCGCCGTCGGCAAAGGTGTCGCCGTAGGCGTCGCAGTCGGCATCAGGGTCTCGATCACGATGATCTGCCCCTGGTCCTGCACTGGGATCGGGGTCGCCACCACTTCCGGCGCGTCTTCACTCACCGCGATCTCCGCGTTCACCCCACTCACGGGGATCGCCTCGCCCAGCCGATTCGCAAGCTCCACCGCCTCCATCGTCACCTGGCTCGTACCAGCCTGCTTCGCCACAAAATACAGCACCAGCAGGTTGCCGCTGCCGCTCTTCCCCTCGCTGGGGTTGATCTGCGACATCACAAACCGCACTGTTCCGGTCTCGTTGTCTACTATATTAAAGAGGGTCATGCCGGCGTCCAGAAAGGTCGCCAGCCCGGGCTGCACGCCCGCCAGGTCGGGGTTGGCGTCTTCCACCTGCAAGATCTCCGGGTCAAACCGGATGGTCAGGTCTACAGCGTACAACTCCGAAACGTCCCGCACCTCCACAGGCACTTCCACGCGCGCGTCCAGCGGGATCTCCAGGTCGGCAAACACGCCCACCTGCGTTCCCTCCTGCGCCAATGCCGGCGCCACCGCGCAGAGCGCCGCCAGCAAAACAAAAGTGATCACTGAGCTAACTTTCTGTTTCAATCGCATTCCTTCTCCCATTTCAAACCCGTTCTTTCCGGGTAGCGTAGATAGCGGCTGCCGCGCCAATGGCGAGCAAGCCGGCAAAAAACAAGATAACGCCCGTGGCGGTCGGGCCGCTCCCCCGCGTCTTCTGGAGGATGTATCCGCTCCCACCCCCCGAGCCGGAAGCCCCTCCCTGCCCCGTCGTTCCCGGCAGTCCTTCTCCGCCCTCAGCCGCCCGGGTGGGCTCAGGCTGCGCGGTAGGCGCCACTTCTTCCGTCCCCCCAACCGGTGCGCCAGGCGTCCCCACCGCCGTGCTCGCCCCGCCAACAGTCCCAATCGGCGCCAGCGTCACCGCTGCTCCCGCGGCAGTAGGCGTTGCAGCCAGCGTTGCGGTGGCAGCCTTGGTCGTAGTCACCGTCGCGCTGGGAGGCAATGTGGCGGTCCTGGTCGCGGTCGGTGTCGCGGTCGGCGTGTGCGTCGGCGTTTCCGTCGGTGCCAGCGTCGCGGTCGGTGTGCGTGTCACGGTAGCGGTCGCCGGCGGTTGGGCTGGGGTCACGCTTATGCTCCCGTGCCGCACCTCTGGCAGGCTCAGCCCGCCTTCCGACCGGGCAAATTCCGCCTTGGTGATCGTGATCGCGCTGGTGCCCGTCTGCTCACCGCTAAAGAACAGCTTCAGCAGCACCCCGTCCCCACTCACGCCGGGCGTCGCCAATTGCGTCGCCACCAGCCTGAAGCTGCCGGGCAGGTCATCCCGCTTCACCACCGCCAAATTCGAGAGCAGATCGCCAAATTCCCACTTAGCCAGGCTCAGCAGGTTCGCGTCATACTCCACCTGCACGTCAAACGCGTTCAGGTTGTCCGCGCCGGTCACCAAAAGATGGATTTCACGCTGCCCGTTCACTTCCACACTCGCCTGCGCCGGATCCACCGCCAAAACGGTGCCGCCCTGTGCCAAAACCGGCAGGGGCAAGCCCACCAGCAGCAGGCAAGCCAGCAAAACGAGCGCCAACCCCAGGTGCGGGCGGGTTCTCATCACCGCAGCGCCTCCGTGCCCTGCCCTTTGGCAGTTATTATTAAAGGAGGATAGGTCCGATACGGTCTCACGCTCACCGCGCCATCTTCCAATGTCGCGTCAACAAGGAAAGCATCCTGTGATTCAAAAAGCTGGCTGTTTGCAAGCGAGAGGATGGTGTCGCCGGCTTGCCCAAAGGCTTCAAAGGTCAGTTCCAATAGCACCCCAGAGCCGGTAACGCCCGTATTCACACCGAAGCGCGTGCAGGAATAATGCACCAGTCCGGGTTCGTTGACCGTGTCCATGCAGAACAATCCCTCGCCCAAAAAGTCACCCAGTGCCACCTGGCTGACCGATAAAAGCGACGGGTCGTATTGCACGAACAGGTCGAAAGCGAAAATGTCCACTCCGTCCGCCACCTCCAGCGTCACCACGCCCGTGGGGCTGATGGTCGTGTCGATCAGCAGCGGTGTGGGGTTGAGGAACACCCGCGTCGTCGGCTCCTGCGCCACCACAGGACTAACCAACACCGACAGCAGCATCAGGCAAAGGAGCAATGGTAGGGGTAAGCCCCCGTGCTTACCCGCAATCCTGTCATTCTGAGCTTCTTTTGCGAAGAATCTTTCTTCCGTCTTTCCACCGTCCAGATCCTTCGTCTCACTCAGGATGACAAACTCATCACCCGCGCCTTTGACCCCCTCTTTGGTCGAAGATCCCACTAGCGTAGCGGTGGGAAGAGGGGCATCGCGAAGCGAGGGGGTGGTTCTTCTATCCCTGTCATTCTGAGCATCTTTTGCAAAGAATCTCACTTTCATCTTGTCATTCTGAGCATCTTTTGCGAAGAATCTCTCTTTCATCTTGTCATTCTGAGCTTCTGTTGCGAAGAATCTTTCTTTTGCCCTTCCACCGCCAAGATTATCTTTTCGTAGGGAACGGTCTCGCACCGTTCCTCGGCGTAGGGGCAGGCTCCCATGCCTGCCCGCAACCATGTGATTCTTTCCATCTTTTCGCAGGGGACGAACATCCTTAGCCTTCTCCTTGGAGAAGGGGGACCACGTAGTGGTGGATGAGGTGGATGGTAGTTCGTAGGCCGGATTCCGGTTCTCAACCCGGCTTGCTCG
>Ga0255347_1005729_pt1 | contig 13918 bp, 16 predicted proteins | sample wastewater_treat_2_FD_192479 | JGI IMG/M metagenome (GOLD analysis project Ga0255347, IMG submission 192479) | Wastewater microbial communities from Lulu Island WWTP, Vancouver, Canada - plant24 | ecosystem: Engineered > WWTP > Wastewater > Unclassified | place: Canada: Vancouver, British...
GAAAAATTAGCTACATTTGCTGCCCCCGTTTACCAAAATTGCCCGGATGGCGGAATCGGTAGACGCGCTGGTCTCAAACACCAGTGACCGCAAGGTTGTGCCGGTTCGATCCCGGCTCCGGGTACAAAAAAAGGGTTATAACTATTTAAGTTACAGCCCTTTTCGTTTTTTGAAGGTGTACTAAAAGTGTACTACTCAACCAAAAGCCACTTTTTTACCCTAATTATGTAGTACTATTGTATTACTATTTGTGGCCGGAAGCCTATTGTTTTGCCCAAAATAACATCAATGGCTTCAGAAGTTAAAAAGCCGTCTTTTAAGACTTGTAAAAGCGTGGCTTTTAATTGCCGGTCAAGTTGATAACGCCCGGCCTCATCTGGCTTTATTGCCTCTATTATGTTTATTTCATCCATAGTTGTAATATAACTTATTATTGTATTGTTTCATCTGTAAGGGTTTCATTAATGGAGCTTATTATATCGTCTATTTGCGCCTCTGTTAAAGTGTTAAAGTCTATTTGAGCCTCAACGGCTGCCTGTTTGGGTAATACATATTGCAAAAGCCGTTCAAAGACTTGCACCCGGTCTTTAGGCTGCATTTTTTTGAAATCGCTTTCAATCAATTCCCGGTTGTTATTAACAAACTCATTTAGCCACGTTCTTACACTACTTGTAACCCGGTTGGGTACTCCAGGCCCCCGCCCGCCCATCCTGCCTCTGCCATCGTTTTTTTTCTCCCCATAACTATTTAACACTACTTTAGTAAATAACATTACCAATTTTTGGTAACAAAGTACATCTTATTATAAGCATTCAAGAATAAGCCCCAACGTTTTTGATCTCATTATCCAACTCCCTAAGGAGCTCATCTGGTACGGCTGTTCCCGTCTTTGTGGCTACCTCAACAATTTTCTTTTTGAGCCTGGTATAACTCTTTCTATCATTAAATACTTTAGCCTCTTTCAGTTCATCCAAAAAGCTGCTTATTTCCGTCTGGTTGCTCTGGCTTATAAGCCGGGCCACAAATACATCATAAGCATCAGAAACGGTTTTAATTTCATCCATTATTATTGTTTTTTCTTTGCTCTCCTTTGATATTGAATAATAATTCCCCTGGTAAGATTCTATTAACTGCCTATAGAAAGGCCTTTCTGTCAGTGTTGAGGCTCTTATATCCGCTACCCCCAATAGCTTGGATAATCGCCCATTTAGCCTCATTTCATACTTCAATAAATTGGCATTCTCCAGGCCAACGGGTAGGATCATATCCTTAACGGCTGCATCTGCCCGCTTATCATAGAAACAAAATACTTTTTGTTGCTGTTTTCCTCTGGGTTTGTAATAAAGTGTTCCCGGTTCAAAATGATACCTCAACAACCTGGGCATATCTCCCAATCTGGATAAATAATTTTGTACCGGGTGTGTCATTACAAATTGTGCCCCAAACTCCAGGCCGGTTACTTTGGCATCCTTTACGCTTAAATGTAGGCCGTCTGATAACTTTTCCAATGCCTGGCCGGTGGTGTGTCTATCCAATGGGTAAATGTTATTTGGATAGAAGTATTTGGCCAGGCTCCCAATTATTGAAACGCCCCCAGGAAATATAGATATTTTCATACCATCCAGGCTGCCAAAGGTGCAAACTTCCCCGGTTAATAGGTCGGTTTGCTCCCTGGCTCTGTCCAGATAGGCCCCAATATCCTGGCCATAACCCATTACCCACATTTTTACTTTGTCATACATCTTGTTACCAATTTTTGGGAACAAATCACATATTATAAAGCTTCTGTCTTTTCTGCCTGGCTCCTTAAGATCGTTAAGACTTCATCAAAACCGCCCATTATTAGCTGTTTGCAGTAAGAGGCAATTAAAACCTTTGCCCCGTTTAATACAATCAACTCTATTACATTTGGCCTTATCTGTTCTGGAGCTGCCCCGGTCTTATTATCCTGGTGCACAATGAATAAAAAGCCATCTTCTTTGTACTTGAAAAAGGGGTTTTCTTTGTTCTTGCTGCTGTATGTTTCATCTGCCAACGGATAGCCATAAGCAAAACCGCTTAACTTCCCATCTATGAAATAGTCTTTAAGCCCGGTAAAGTTGAGGCTGTCTTTAGCCTGCAATCTCATAGCCGGCACATTTGCCCCATCTTTCAGCTTTTCCATTAAGTACATACTTATTAGCCCGTTTCTGCCTTTCAGCTGATCCATCGGTGGGTAATAACCCGCCTGGGCTTCAATAATATACTTTGGCGTTTGCCCGCTATTTGTGTCCAAAACCAATCTGCCATAATAGCTTATATTTGGGGTTATCATAGTGTACCCCCTTTCTTAATGCAGTAGTTTTGGGCCTTTTGTTCAATTTCATCGGTAGTTGCTACCCGGTTGCTCTGTAACCATCTTTCCAATTCTACCCGGTTAAAATAACACATCTTGCCCCCTGGCTTTGAGTGTGGCACTTTTGCAGTCATCGTTAGTTTGTATAACGTGCTTAGGCTTATGCCCATATATTGGGCTGCCTCTTGACTTGTCAAAACTTCTTTATTAAAGATTCCCACATTTGCCGTTATAAGATCGGCCAACTTTTGCAAATCCTCTTTTGTCATTGTTGTAATCTTTAGAGGGTTTGGCTGTCTGGGGAAAATGCAAGGTTTCCCTGTCTTTGCCGGTTGCTCATCTGGAGCTCTTGCATTCACTCCATCTGAATTCAACGGCTAAAATATTGTGTATCTAAAACAAAAAGCCCCATCAATAGGCCATTGATAGGGTTTATTAAGTTAATAAGAAAGTTAGTTGCTCAAAAGAGTGCATCCACTTTATCTGCCCCGTCTGGGTAAAAATCATCTCTTTTTCTATTAAGTGTATCTCTTAGCCAGGATTGTTCAGCTGTTCTTAATTGGCCTGATTTATATCCAAAAAGTATTTCAAAGGGTTTCCAACTTGTTGCCTGCTCTCCATTGGATAGAGTTTTTACTTTCAACATCAATGCCTTACAAGCTTTTTTTGCAAAGTAAGCACAAAGGCAAATGGTATAAGGTTTCATCCAATTATAATCACTATCACAAAAACCGGCCTTAATTGCTTTTTCCAGGATCGCCCGGCCCTCTGGTGTGTTTAGCTCATCTGGTATTGTCCTTGGGCCTGTCTGCTGTTGCAATACCTTATCTATTGGTCTTATTTTCTCAAATCTTCTAAGCTGTATTGTGGCTTGTATCATTTTCTCGTTTAGCTCGTCAAGTTCTCCATCTTTCCATCTCCTTGTGTACTCACTATATAAAGCCTCAAATCGTCTATAATAGGCTGTCAAAACGTCTATCTGCTGCCAATCTATCTTGGAATATTCTGTTTTTTCAATATCCCACGCCAAAGAGGCTGTAACCTCATTTGCCGCCTGTATAACCGGCTCAATCTCCCAATGTTCTGGCTTGTTACGCCTTTCTTCTTGTGGGTCTGGCTCATTATCCAGCTCATAACCAACGCTAACGCCAATAGTTATAACACTTTCAAGGTATGCAATACCGCTAATAAAACTATCTGCTATTGTTTGTTTCATAGTATTATAATTTAAGATCTGGCAATGAATTTAAGGCATCCACTTTCATTTTTTCAGCTGCCCTTACATACCGCTCTGTATATTTTAAGCTGCTATGCCCCATAAGGCTTTTAATAACAACCGGGTTTATATTGTTTGCAGCAAGGTTTGTTCCAAAGCTATGCCGGCCACTATGCCACGTTACCGGCTTGTTTATCCCCGCCCGATTAACCCATCTTCTTAAGGCTTTTGTACAACTTTCATAGGTTGCTAAATTAAAAATACTTGCCCCTCTGTTCCCATCCTCTGGGGCCGGCCCAATCAACGATAAAAGAGTAGTATTAAGATTTATATAAACCCAACTGCTTTCAGCGTGGCCGGTAGTTTTCTTTTGATCAAAGCTTAGCAAATTGTTGGCATAATCAACGTTTCCAAAGGTCAAAGCTTTTGCATCCACAAACCTAAGCCCGCTATAACAGCAAAACAGAAAGGCCCGCCTTATATTGTCGCTCTCATTCTCATAGTGGGTATTTGCAAGTAATTGTATTTCATCTGGGCTAAGTACTGCCTTTTTTAAGCTGTTTTCATCGGCTTTTATACTTATATCGGTGCAAGGGTTCTTTATTATTACATCGTGCTCAACGGCATATTTAATTACTTTCTTAAACCTGGCATAAATTGAGTTTGCCCCCTCTCCAACGCTCCTTTTTTTTAAGTACTCAACAAAGCTTATGATCATATCTTTGTTAAGCTGTTGAGGCTTTATAGAGCTTTGAAACATATTGTATTTTGGGGTATCTCTTAAGAAGTCCTTAAACCTTTGAAGTGCTATCTCAACCATCCTTATATCCTGCTTTTGGTAGCCGTCAATATATGCCTGGAAATAATCCATAAAGTTTATTTGCTTATCTTTCTTAAGTCGGTAGCCGTCTATATTTTTATTTGTTTCTTGCTCTTTTTCAAACCTTATCCGCTTGGCAAGTTCTAAGGTTTCCTTATTCCTTTGCCTTTCCTCTGGGGTTCTGGGCTTGGCAATCAAATATAAATTTAATGCCTTTTTGCTCCTATTGTGTTTAATGGAGTATTTAGGTTTGCCGGCCATAAGCCCGTCTGTATAATAGACCTGTTGGCCGTTTTCATCCATAATTGGGGTTGCTGTTCTGCCATAGTAATACTCCAGGCTTAGCCGGATCCGGCCGTCTGAAAGTGTACTACTTACCAATTTAGGGTTATCCTTTGCCTTATTACCCAGGTTTGCCATATCTTTGCAAGTGTTTTATATTCTTATCTTTGCAAATGTATATATTTCCTTTCACTTATCAAATATCAAGGTGTACTAAAGGTGTACTATTTAACAAAATAAGACAAAGAATAGGATAACAAAAGAAAATAACTATATTTATAACCTCAACAATAGTAGTATATTAGGTTCTTTTTGTTTCTTTTAATATATCGGTTACATACCGGCTCCGGGTACGAAAAAAGCAGGCAGTGATGCCTGCTTTTTTCGTACAGTCGCTTGCCACTGGTCGTGGCAAGTTCCTTTTATGATTCCTCCCCCTTCGCCCCCTCCAAAGAGGGGGTTGTCGCTTCGCTCCTGGCAAACAGGATCTCCCTGATATAATTATTCCCCAAAAGGCTCTGGCGCACTGACTTTGAAGACCACATAACTGTCTTTTGAGAAGTTGTTTTCCGGTATGAACTTATGATTGTTCTCAACCTATCCATCACAGTCAGATGTTCAAGCTTAATTCATTGTTTTTAAATCCTGAGTGGTTGTGATGAAACTGGCCTTACCGGATTTGACCATTTCCTCATTGCTCCTTCTTACTGCTTTTATTGTGTCTTTAACAACCCTGTTATAATGAGCCAGCATGTCTTCTGCGTCCAGACAACAGCTGATTTCACCAATCGACAAAGACCTGATCACCGCTGTGACAGATTGTTCCCTTGCCCCAAACAGAGATGTCTGTATAGATAGCACTGTTGTTGGAACAAGATTCTCGAGTATACACATATCCTTCTTTTTGGTCAGGTCAAGATCACTCTCAAAGTGCAGCATTCCATTCGAATCCATGGAGACCTCCAGCATTTTTCTCATTCTCTTTTCATTTTCTTTTTTCATGGTAATGTTGTTTTAAATATATAAATATGGCTGAGAGCCATTTACATGACTTTCGGAAATAGTGATTCTATGATTGCCGCCTCCATTTTAAGAATCCTTTCAATTTGCTTATTCGATGCATTGTATTCATAATGCATCTTCTTGGCAAGGTCAATTTTAACGGTTGAAGGCAGTAAAGCAGGTTTGCTTAGATTATAGTTTTTTGAACATATCGACTTCACCGCCGAATACATTTCTTCATCGCTAAGAAATACCGAATCCTTAAGTCTTTTGGCGATTTGACTGTAAGCCTCATAATTTTTTGATAGAAGGTTGAAATAATGATGCGCATCCCTGAAGAAACACTCACCTTCTTTGATACTACAAAAGCTTGACGGCAAAATAATATTGTTCAATACTTTAATTCGGTCAGACATTGTCACATCCCTGCTACGACATATACTTCTTTTATCCCTTATTGAAAGGCTATTGAAAGTGGTTGATGGCAATAATTTATAAATGGGATTATAATAAAGCCAGCCTGCGCCCCATAGATATGAGTACGGTGTGTATGAAGATTTCACCAGATACCCATTACGATTTACGTAAACAATCTCATTCCGAAGGCCCTGTAAATCAGCAATATGAATTAATGAGGATTTGAAAGCTGTCATATCAGTTTCGGTCCCCTGATTTGCCAGATACCTTTGTAGACGTATCTGATACATGTCAAACATTTCCTCACAATAATCTTTCTTACCGGAAAGAATACAGTGAAGATGATTGTTCATCAATTCAAAGGTGTAGATCTTAAGCATTGGAAATCTGTCCGCACAAATCCCCATCAGATTCATCCCAAACCCAAACTCCTCATCATTTCTGAACAAAAGCCCCGTTATGTGTCCAGGTGTAAACAAGTGCCAAAACGGACCTGTTTTATTAAATAAATACTCACATTGGTTTTCTTTGTCGAAGAATGTACGACTGTTCGCTGCAGATGTGCCTGAAGTAACCTTTTCCATATTCTCTCTTACTTATCAATCCCAAAATGGAAGGGCATACAAATTTAAACAATTAAACCACACGTAAAAGAATTTAAAACCATCTTTTGACTTTTTGAATAGATTAATCCAAAGTGCAAAGCAGTTGCAGAGAGACGAGTGTTTATCACATTTTACTCGGATGACATATATTCAGCTTCTGCCCGAATCACACCTTTGGGGGTATGAGTTGTATAACACGCAGAATTACAACTTAAAGGATAAAGTCTGCGGGGCACCCGGCTGTAGCACTGGTTGCTGCTGGCCAAGAGTTAACTACCTTCACTGCCAGCTCTTTCTATCACCCACTAGCTTTCATCCACAAAAAGGAGCCTTTTTGTGGATGGAATGGTGTTTTTGAGAAATCCGTCCACAAAAACAGGTCTTTCTGTGGACGGACGTGTGTTTTTTAGCAACTCATCCACAAAAACAGGTCTTTCTGTGGACGGACGTGTGTTTTTTAGCAACTCATCCACAAAAACAGGTCTTTCTGTGGACGGACGTGTGTTTTTTAGCAACTCATCCACAAAAACAGGTCTTTCTGTGGACGGACGTGTGTTTTTTAGCAACTCATCCACAAAAACAGGTCTTTCTGTGGACGGACGTGTGTTTTTTAGCAACTCATCCACAAAAACGCCCCTTTTTGTGGATGGAATGGTGTTTTTGAGAAATCCGTCCACAAAAACAGGTCTTTCTGTGGACGGACGTGTGTTTTTTAGCAACTCATCCACAAAAACAGGTCTTTTTGTGGACGGACGTGTGTTTTTTAGCAACTCATCCACAAAAACAGGTCTTTCTGTGGACGGACGTGTGTTTTTTAGCAACTCATCCACAAAAACAGGTCTTTCTGTGGACGGACGTGTGTTTTTTAGCAACTCATCCACAAAAACGCCCCTTTTTGTGGACGGAAATTTAGTTTTGGCAATCTATCCACAAAAACAGGTCTTTCTGTGGACGGACGTGTGTTTTTTAGCAACTCATCCACAAAAACAGGTCTTTCTGTGGACGGACGTGTGTTTTTTAGCAACTCATCCACAAAAACAGGTCTTTTTGTGGATGGAATGGTGTTTTTTAGCAACTCATCCACAAAAACGCCCCTTTTTGTGGATGGAATGGTGTTTTTTAGCAACTCATCCACAAAAACGCCCCTTTTTGTGGACGGAAATTTAGTTTTGGCAATCTATCCACAAAAACAGCCATTTTTGTGGATGGATCTGTGGTTGCGGCAAATCTATCTGGAAAAATTGACGATTTCTGACTTTAATTGACTAATTGCACGGCTTATCTCTAAAGAAATTTGACCTTCTCAAATCATTATTACTATTATTAGTTGACTATAGGTATTTATACTTGAATTTAGTTTCCTAGTACCAGCCAGGCCTCAGCCATTACATAAGTCCGAAGTTGAGGGGTGGGTGGTAAGTGATAAAAATCGGGACAACGTCTTTAATAGAAACATAAACAGCGCGTTACGCGTTTTTGTTATAATGTCGTGACTTACCACCTCCCATAAAGCAACCGCAAAAAAATGCTTGGTGCTGCAAAGCAGCCAATTATTTGCGCCAAAGGCTTTTGGCGCACCGTCTTGAAGACCACCGGGCGGTATTTCTGTAGGTATACTGATCAATGGCAAGGATGCTTCCACCACAAAATTAGAGAAGCCTCGGCTTAGAAAAGAAAAGCTTCCCTGTTCCTATACACGGGTATTTTTTGGTTCCACCCATTGCTAAAAATAACTACTTTTGTCCGGACATTAGAAGCGCAGGAATGAAAAGAAAACCATTGCAAAATTTTTTGTATATCTCCATTGCCGCAGCAGTGGTCACCATCCTGCTTAAATTTTATGCCTATCATCTTACCGGCTCCATTGGATTCATGTCCGATGCAATGGAATCGCTGGTGAACCTGTTCGCTGCGGTCTTTGCACTCGTCATGCTTCATCTGTCGCAGAAGCCGGCCGACGAAGGTCATGCATTTGGCCATACCAAAGCCGAGTATTTTTCGAGTGCAGCAGAAGGGGCACTCATTCTGATCGCCGCATTCAGCATCATCCGCTCAGCCATTACCCGGCTGATAGAACCGGTGCCGCTGGAAAATCTGAACACCGGCTTGTTATTCTCCCTTCTGGCCTCGCTGGTTAACATGGTAGTGGGAATCATACTCATAAAAAGCGGCAAAAAGCACAAATCACTGATTCTGGAAGCTGATGGCAGACACCTGATGACCGATGTGTGGACTTCGGCCGGGGTGATTGCAGGCATAGTGGTTGTAAAATTCACCGGATGGGTAGTGATTGACCCTATTATTGCCCTACTGGTGGCCATCAATATCATATATACGGGGTATAAACTCATCAGCCGCTCTGCAAGCGGGCTGATGGATGCCTCAATACCCGATGAAGACATACAAAAAGTAACGACTTATCTGGACTCCCTGAAAGAGCAGCAGATTGAATACCACTCTTTACTGACCCGGTCAGCCGGACAACGCAAGTTCATCTCCCTGCATCTGCTGGTGCCCGGTGAATGGAGTGTACAGAAGGGACATGACTATGCTGACCGGATTGAGCTTACCATCGAAAACATGTTTAACGAACCGGTGACCGTATCAACACATATTGAAGCTGTGGAAGATCCGGCCTCCATGAATGACATTGGCCTTGACCGCAAATAAAAACGGGCCGGAAGCAACTCCCGGCCCGGAAAACACATAGGCTTCAATAACCGGATCATTCCCGGCAGAGTTCACCCACACCATTTTTCTTCCTGAAGGCTTGAACCAGTGAGTAAACTATCAGCAAGGCCAGTATTCCTATACAGAACCAGCCTGTTATGATTATGTCCTGATGTACGACTGCGGCAGCGGCACGTTTGAAAATAATGCCGTAATATGCCCAAACGAAAACCAGTGGGTAAAAGACCACATTATTCTTAAGGGTCACCAGTACGGCTATGATCAGGCCAACGACCATGACTATGATGGTCCATACGTTTTCTGCCAGGCCGAACCCGTTCCAGTTCCATGAAACAAGCAGCGCAGAGATATTGGCAATGGTGGCAACCGATATCCACCCCAGGTACACATTCATGGTAACCCTGTAGGCAATCCTGGCCGGCACCTTTTGGATCTTTGCATTAAACAAGCCGTTGTACAACGAAATCAGGCATAACAGCAATCCAATCATTACTATCACAGACAGAAGTATCTGCTGGTAATGCCATGTGAATATCCAGGCTGTATTCAAGATACAGGTAAGTGCAAATACAAGGCTCTGGTTCTTGTTCAGTGCAAAGCGCTCCTTTTTACCGTAAACAGCCACCACCTGGTATATGACCATATAAAGCAAGAGGGCGTATATCACACCCCATATGGAGAAGGTCATTCCAGAAGGCACAAACAGGTTGGGATACAGGTCAGACAATTCTCCTGTTTGTATTCCGTTGATGGGAAGGATATTGGCCAGTGCGTTGACCACAACCATTCCAAGATACAAAAAAACGTTAAATACCGATAAAGACTTGTTATTCATATTATTAGGTTTGTTATTATAATCAAAGATACAAAAATCAGGGCAAAAAAAAAAGACTGACCAAAACCTTTTGGTCAGTCTCATACCTTAAACGGAGGCTATTAGTCTGTTATACCCGGCGCGATGTGTACTTTGTGTGTAACAGGTGATGGGATACCTCACTGAGCGGATGGCCCAGAAAATCGTTGTAGATCTTAATGATCTCGGGGTTCTCGTGCGATTTTCTCAAAGGCATCCCTTCGTCCTCGGCATAAATTGCCACTGCCCTGCGCTGACGGATCTCGGGATTTGTCGGGATGGGCTGACCGCCTCCTCCCAGGCACCCTCCTGGACAGGCCATGAATTCTATGAAATGATAATCGGCTTTCCCCGCTTTTACCTTGTCCATGATGTATTTGGCATTGACCAGTCCGTGAGCCACAGCACACTTGAGTTCCACCCCATCAAGGAAAGCCCACTCTTTCTTGGGCTTCTCAATTTTGATCCGGGCTTCACGAATCCCCTCCGCACCACGCACCGGTGTTATATTCAGGTTGTCAAAGGGGACTTCCCTGCCTGTGACCAGTTCATAGGCGGTCCTTAAGGCCGCTTCCATAACGCCTCCGGTGGAACCGAAAATCACAGCCGCTCCCGTGGATTCTCCCATAAGCCTGTCAAAATGCGCCTCTTCAAGCCGTGTGAAATCAATGCCCGCCTGCTTGATCATGATGGCCAGCTCACGTGTTGTAAGGACATAATCGACATCCCTGTACCCGCTGGAGTGCATTTCAGGCCTGGCTGCTTCAAATTTCTTGGCGGTACAAGGCATAACAGATACAGAGACAATTCGTTCGGGATCAAGCTTCCTTGCTTTGGCATAATATGTTTTGACCAGGGCTCCGAACATTTGTTGGGGCGATTTGCAGGTGGACAGGTGGTCCAGGAATTCAGGGTATAGGTGTTCTATGAACTTGATCCACCCGGGAGAGCAGGAGGTGGCCATTGGGAATTTGACCGTCCTGTCATTTTCCTTAAGTGCCTTTTTCAGGCGGGACAGCAATTCAGATCCTTCCTCCATGATGGTCAGGTCTGCCGTGAAGTCGGTGTCCATAACCGCATCAAATCCCAGCCGCTTGAGGGCAGCGACCATTTTACCGGTAACACGGGCTCCCGGACCAAAGCCCAATTCTTCACCCAGTCCTACGCGTACTGCTGGTGCCGTCTGGATAACAACATATTTGCTTTTATCCGAGATAGCAGCCCAAACTTCCTCGATGTAGTTCTTTTCCACCAGGGCCCCCGTGGGGCAGTGGTTCACGCATTGCCCGCAGTTGGTGCAAATCACATCGTTCATTGATTTTTCAAAAAATGTGGTGACCTGGGCATATTCACCTTTGTGGGCCATGGTCAGGGCATTGACGCTCTGCAACTCGGCACATGTCCTTACGCACCGCTGACAGCGGATACATTTGCTGTCATCCTTGATGATAGAGGGAGAATAATCGTCAATGGTATAATTGTGGAATGGCACAAGATGAATGAAATCCTGGTTCATAATCTTGTATTCCGAGGCAAGCAACTGCAATTCACAGTTTCCGTTCTTGTAGCAGCTGGTACAATCCGCGTTGTGTTCCGAGAGGAGGAGCTCGATGATGTGTTTACGCGAGTTCCTGACCTTGTGGGTGTTTGTCAGCACGTCCATCCCTTCTTCACAGGGTGTGGCACAGGCTGGTGCCAGGCGTTTCTGTCCGGCTATTTCCACGACACAGACCCGGCAATTCCCTGCAACACACAAATCTTTGTGGTAACACAGCGTGGGGATGATAACTCCAATCTGCTTGGCCGCATCCAGGATGGATGTTCCTTTGTCAATTTCTACAGGTTGGCCATTTATGGTAATTTTTACTTTTTTTCCCATGGTTGTCTGTTTTCTGGTTTAGTAAATCATCTCCTCTCTGAAATTCTCCACAATAGAAGTGAATGAATTGGCAACGGATTGACCCAGACCGCACTTGGCAGTATACTGCATGGTTTCGGCAAGGCCAAGTAATTTGTCCAGGTATGAAGCCGGTTTCTCTCCCCTTTTCACAGCTTTGATACCTTTAAGCAATTGTTGGCAGCCAACCCGGCAAGGGGTACATTGTCCACAGGACTCTTCTGCAAAAAAGTTGAGGTAATTGTCCAGGACATTGAACATAGAACGGGAACTGTTGAAGAGCATCATGGAACCTCCCGTGGGGAGGGATATTCCTACCAGCTTTCCTTCAAATCCTATACTGGTTGCAGAAAACTTTTTTCTTGGCACCAGGAATCCCGATGCCCCGCCAACCTGTACTGCTTTGGTGTCGTCATCTCCGAAATCATCCACAAAATCGGACAGGCTCATTCCCAGTTCCAGCTCGTAGATCCCGGGCTTTGGAGTATCGCCGGAAATCGAGAAGAGTTTTGTGCCCCGGGAAAATTGCACACCAAGATCGTAAAAGCGTTTTGCCCCATACTTGAAGATGGTAAAGGTGTGTGCCAAGGTCTCCACATTGTTGATTACGGTGGGTTGCCCCAGGTATCCGTAAGCAGTAGGATACGGTGGCTTGTTGCGGGGTTCTCCCCGTTTTCCTTCCATGGATTCAAAAAGGGCCGTTTCCTCACCGCATATGTATGCACCAGAACCCATGAAGATGTTTATTTTGAAGTCGAACTTGATTTCTTTACAGAAGAATTCAAATTCACTGATTGCTTTTTTCAATTCCTGTTGCAGGAAAAAGTACTCACCCCTGAGGTATATGAATCCTTGTTTTGCGCCAATCACATAACCACAAAGGGCAATGGCTGTCAAAACTTTAAAAGGAACCCTGGAGAGGATCTCCCGGTCCTTGAAAGTGCCCGGCTCTCCTTCATCGGCATTGCAAATCACATATTTTTCGTCCGACTTCAGTTCAGAAGTAAGTTTCCATTTCAATCCGGTGGGAAATCCGGCACCGCCCCTTCCCTTGAGTTCGGAACTAATCAGCTCGTTGATCAGCTCGTTGGGTGTGCGTGCCAGGTTCTTGGTGAGCACTTCTTCCCAGTCATTTTCATTTTTGAAAATAAAATCTGCTCTTTTAACAATATCATTAGCTGACATGTTCACCTCCTATTATTTTATCGTGCAGGTAACTGCTTAGAATTTCCCGGATCTTTTCGGGTGTGAGTTCTGTATATACCTCATTATTAATGAGCATGGCAGGGGCTTTATGACAAAATCCCAGGCAATTTGTCTCCAGGAGGGTGAATTTTCCGTCCTGTGTCGTTTCTCCGATTTTAATTTTCAGCATATCCTGAATGGCAAGCAGGATCTGCCTTTCCCCTTTCATGGAGCACGTGATGGTTTTACATACACGGATTATGTATTTTCCCATTTTTTTGCATTCCAGGAAAGAATAGAAAGTGGCTGTTCCGTATACTTCAGTCACCGGAAGGTCCAGTTCACGCGCAATTTCAAACATGGAATACTCTGAAAGATACTTCTCCTGCTCGACCACTCCCTGCAGGATAGGCAAAAGGTTACGCCTGTCTCTGCCGTGCTTGTCGGCAAGGTCCTTAACGAGTTCGGTAATTGGTTTCATCCAAAATCAATTAGGTTAATAAATCTGGAACTAATTATATATATAGTGTGGATTTTACCCTGTATTTTGTGGATCAAACTTGGTTCTGAACGTTTTGGATCTAGTTGTCTGTAAATATAGAGTAAAAATGCGCA
>Ga0255347_1005733_pt1 | contig 13909 bp, 9 predicted proteins | sample wastewater_treat_2_FD_192479 | JGI IMG/M metagenome (GOLD analysis project Ga0255347, IMG submission 192479) | Wastewater microbial communities from Lulu Island WWTP, Vancouver, Canada - plant24 | ecosystem: Engineered > WWTP > Wastewater > Unclassified | place: Canada: Vancouver, British...
GTAGTTACACCATGATCGTCATCGCGCCCCTGAACGCGCCGCAGGTTTACGTGCCGCCGCTGAACGGCGTCGAGCACCCGTTGGCCCCGGAGGTCATGAACGCCATGCTCCGATACGGCAGCAGGCCGGTTAGTCTCTGGAAGGTCATCAACGGCCTTGCCAAAGCCCAAAACCCGGATTCCCGCGCCCAACGACGAAGTTGGCGGCTCAGGTACCTCTGCGCCTTGCGTGAGCTTCTACGGTTCAAAGTCCTGTACCGCCACGGCAGCCAGATCGCCACGGTACAATTCGCACCCCGGCCAAGGGCGAAATCGCCAAGGCGTCTGCCGCCGTCTGTCGTCAGATCGGCCAGTGAAAACGGCGGCAGCAACCCGGTGGCGACGGTGGTGAAAAAGGAACCGAATCCACCGCAAGCGCCTCAGCCTAAACTTGTTGTTGTAAACCAGAGCACTCCGCCCGCTGCGCCGGAGCCGAAAAGCGCTGCACCGACGCCAGCCGAGATTTCTCAGGCGGCGCGGGCGTTGGCCCAGCAGCCGCGCAGGCGCAAGGAGTTGACGGGCTGGCTCCACGGGCGGCGCATCACCCGCTTTACCCCGGTAATCGTGCCGGGTGGTCACGTGCTCCCAGTTTACCTCGTTCGGCGCGGTTTTGTTTATGCGGTGGCACCGGACACGCCGGAGTACGAAGGGTGCATCCTTCTCCGCTACCGCGCCGCTGACGTTTGCCTATTCCGCTCACCGCACGCGGCGCTGCTCGGTCGCCTGCCGCCAAGACCGGGACGACGGCGTGGGCGACCAACGTCGGCGCAGGGTGACAAACAGTGGACGGCGACTGGACGAGCGCACGGAGCAACAAGCCCAGAGGGTTAGCGGGATTGTCGTTCACTTCGTCAATTTCGTATACGGCGAATTCGACTACATCACGCAGAGCCGGGGAGTCAACCTCCTGCCTCAATGAACAGATTGAGAAGGTGGTGGACGAACTAGACGAAGTCCACGATTGAGTTCTCGATCCACCTGATTGACAGGATGTTGGATCATCGTCCACCAAAATGCCCCTTGCATCACGTATGGACGTGGGTTGACGATTATGCGTCCTGCCCAAAGACATAAACGCAGGATCGGTTCCGACTCGGTGACCATTCGCGCGTGCGTGTTATTGCGAAACCTTCGATGTTCAGCACCTGCCCCTTGGCCGCGCAGTCGTCAATGTCGGCCAGCGCCTCATCTTCAGTGTCCTTGAACAGCCTTTTCATAATGATGCCGATCTGCTTGGCATCGGCATCTTCCGCCGTACTTCTCAGGCCCGGAATCCTGATGTCTCTGTCGGAGCAGATGCCGGCAAGCTCTGCGGCGCGGACTTCTTTGCCAAACTGTCCTTCGGCCTTCACGGCTAAACATAATTGCCGTGCGAAACTCCAGTACTCGCTCACCATCCGGCGCTGGATTTCCTCGAAACCGTCCAGCAAGGGTGGCAGTCCAAACAAGTTTTGGACGATCCAATCCAACGACTGCGACCACGCCCAAAAATCGTGGCGAGCCTCATCGGTCGTGGGCATTCCCCGGCGGTGCCACTCCGTAAGCACAGACCACACAGAACCCAGATACCGATCATGCCGTTCTCGCACGTGGGGGAGCAGTCGTTGCCCTCGCTTGTCGCGCCAATAGTGGTAACCGGGAGCCTGCTTCTGAAAGCGAATCAGATTAAACCGCTTCACGATGTCGGCGGTGACCGACACACCGTTACTCGTCATGAAGATCACGTAGCGGCTGGGATTGACCTCGATGTAGTCCTTGTGGAAGCCTCGTGCAGGGTAAATATCCTCCGTCGCGAAACTTTCTAGGCAAGGCAGATCGAGGCGGCCACGAATATTGTCGAAGCTGATGAACGGGCGTCCTCTGAGCAGCGCAGAATCGAATGAATCTTGGAGTGACCCAAGTCCTCCACCCTTCTTCTGGACGACTCGTTGCGGTGATTCTCCGTATACACTGCCGATCAGTTTTGTGGCGTAACCCTTTCCCGTTTGGCTTTCGTCTGCCTCAAAAACTGTAAGCGGTACGCGCTCGTCTCGGAGAAACTGCCCCATTACTAGTGCAGGGGTTAGGACTGCGGCGATGAAGCGGGCGAGGTCACCATCAGACGGGAACTTGTAATCATACGCGAGGCCAAGAAGACGATCCCTCCCTTTCGACCACTCCGACACCGGCGTTACTTCCGTGCGCCCGGTCACATAGACCCCAGATTGCGGGTCGTACCCCGGCCCGATAATGCGAAGGGTGTTGTCCTTGCCCAGAAGCAGCACCGGCGCACTGGTCAGACCTCGGATCACCGGCAACCTGCGCATCGGGGCTGCCGCCATGATTATTGCCGCGACTTTCTGGTCTATGTTGGTGCGCTGAACATTGCCTTTGGCATCGAGCCTGACCAGCGCAGCAAACCGGCTGATGAGGGAGGCAAACTCGACGGGCCGCACGTCCGACAATCTGGGCTTGCCGTCATGGCTGTCATCCGTGGTGCTCTTGGTGATGACCTCCACCATGTGTTTCCCGCAGTCATCACGCAGGAAGACCGTCGGCACGTCCACTTCGGTGATTCGTGCGACTGCGTCGGCGGCAATGAGGTTCCAGTCGCGACCGTGCGACACATTCAGGTATGGCAGTGGAGGATGCTCGGTGTCGTTCAGCCCCTGAGCTAAATCACGGTGGCGCTCATCCTTCCCTTCCTTCCCGCCCAAACGGTCAAGGGCGTCAGGGTGATTGTCTACAGCGGTCTGTGCCTCCAGATCGTCGGCAAGACTACGCTTGGCCCGCTTGGTTGATTGGGAGGCAGACGCCGGTTTCGGTTCTGTATTTATGTTGTGATCGGTTGTGTGACGGCGCGATGTCATACTTCAATGGTCGTTGGAGGAACCGTCCGTGGCCCCACCACGGGCGGTTCCCTTTTTAGATTTTCGTCGCCACCCCCGGCGGAGGCCCGCCAAGGCAAATATTTCTCCGGTGTCGCAATCTCTGATGCAGTGGAAAGCGCCGGATGGCCAGATCTTGAGGTTGTCGCAACTCGTGTCCTTTCCTTCGCGTTTGCAGACCGGGCAGCGCCCCTCCAGCGAACCGGGGTCAGTCGGGTGGTCGTGTAGGCCGTCGATCTTGGACAGGTCTAGGCGAATTTCGCCGGGCGTGTCATTGTAGACACTGACTTTTCGGACTGGTTTCTTGTGAAGACGTACCCCTTCGGGCAAGCCCACATCCTTGGTTGCCACGAGCGGCAGCGAACCGGCATTGCGAATCCTGTAAAGCACACCTGACGGATGCGCCCCAGAAACAGTTGTCAGGCAGTCGCCCGCCCTGAATTCACCGACCTGCTTGACCGTCCCATGACCATCGTCGCGCTCCAGTGTCCAACAATGCTCCTGAGAGGCCGGCAGCATCATCCGACACCAAACATTCCCGCCTCTTGATCCAAACGTCTGTTGCGCCCTCTGCGCCCAGTCGTTGATGCGCACGAACTCTCGGAACATCTCGTCGCTATCCCAGTCGAACGAGCGAATGGCTGCTGACCCCATCCTTACCGCGAGGTTCCCTCTGTCAGCTCGTTCGGTTCCGTATTCCGCGAACTCCTTCTCCGTCCATAGCGTCTTCCAGTAAACGCATGGCTTCTTGCTCGCGAAGTGGCAGGGCACTAGCACTGTTCCCTTTGGGAACCAGCCCAAGACCTTGGCCGTTCGCCCCCGCTCTGGGCTGTGGTGGCAGTTGGCCTCGGCTACTTTAATAGCCTCCGTTGTCGTCGCCTCGGTTGGTAGTCGAATGCCGGGTGCTGGCAAGTTACGGCGCAACCAACGGAGGTCACGTTCCGACCATCCTCGGATTTTGGGATCACGCTCCATTGTCCAGCCCCAATCGGCCTGCCGCACCAACCGCAGTCCCTCGTCCAAGTAAGTGCAGTCGATCAACTTGCGCAGCAGGTTATGGTCGATGTCCAACCACTTCATGCCGGAGAACTCGGCATTCTTGAACCAGCGCCAATCATCGCCGTGCGTCGCGGCGTAAATCTGGCATGGAATCAACCAGCGAATCCGGAGGTACATGGCCTGACTCGCAAAGAAACTTGAGCACACCGGACAGGACTGGCCGTCTGAGAGCAGTTCGTCGGATTTCGCGCCGCATACGATGTTGAACCCGTAGCCGACGTGCTCGGTGACTCGAAGGAGGACTGCGGGATCAAGAAGGCAGATAACCCCACCACCGGGGTACAGCCTAACGGGCAGGCGTGCAGGCACAATGTCGAGCAATGCCATGTCTTTGACCATGCGGAGCGTCTCGCGTAGGTGATCGTGAACCGTTGCAGATGACAACCAGTCCTTGGCGTTCTCCTGCGCCATGTATTCTTCAGGGTTCGAATCCGAGAAGGAAATGGAGTTCATAGAGTGTATACCATGCCGGTGTGATTGACTTCCAAGGATGGCACCGGGTGCGCAAAAAACCTGTTTCTCACGCGCCCACGGTTCAGTTGGATGTCGGGCGCTTAATCCGGTAGTTGCGGACAATGTGCTGTTCGACATCCGACCATCGGAACAACACACAGCGGTCTGGTTTGTAGTAGGGCAAGATGCCTCGCCGCATCCACGTATCGACGGTGCGCACAGTCTTTCCCAACCGGCGGGCCAGCTCAGGCTTCCCGATGAATCCTTCGATTTTTGTCTCTTCGCTCATAACACGTGTTTCGTGTGGCACGTATCGCCACCGCAGTAACTACGCGTCTAAGAACGGAATTTCGCGCCGGTGGGACAAGGAATCTACGCAACCATGTGTTGGGTCGCGCACAAGAAGCAAAACAGCCAAAAAGCCCCGTAAAGTGGGCTTTGGGACGCTTACGAGATGTATACAGCGAACAAGGCATCCGAAAGGGGGGTGGCCTTGTGCGTATACAGTTGCACGCGGGAAAGGATGCTATGTGTCCGCCAGAACCTGTTCGATCATCGCGGTGAGAAGGCGCTGCGTCGGACTTGTTCGCCGAGACGTATGATCTTCTGCGCTGAGGGAGGTTTGATCGAAAACCAGCGGCGGCCCTGAGCGCCCGTCACCATTTTCAAGTAGTTCGACCGGATCACGGCTGACGAATTGCCGGCTTCAAGCGCCACCTTCTCGACGTTCTCAGTCTTGGCCACTCGGTACGAGATGAACGAATGGCGCAGCCCATTCTTGCGCCAAGGAGTGTTTACAGCCTTGGCTAACTTGGCGAACTGGATCGCGAGATTGCTGAATGTATACACCCGCCCTGTGCTCCTGCGATAGGGCAGCAACCAGCGACACAAGTTGTCCGACATGGGCACGATTCGGCGAACCCGGTTCTTTGCGATATCAGCTCCAACCTCAATGAACCGCTCTCCAAAGTGGACGCCAGTCCATTCAAGGCGTTTGATTTCCTCACTCCGCAATCCGGCGAAAGCCCCAATTGCAAGCACGGGGACAAGCTCTTGCCGAGCGTTGTTCAGGAGCGTTTCAATTTCCGCAACGGAGAAGATCTCGATCTTGGCAGTGCCGGCGGATTTGAATTCAACCCTACTGATGCCCGGATGCATTTCATGGACGTAGCCCCGGTTCTTGGCGAATGAGAACAGCGTCCCAATCGTCGTCAGGAAGTTCTTCTTCGTCCTCTGCTTGCACTTGAGTCCGTCCAGAAACCTTTGAATGTCCCCGGTGGTGATGGAGGATATCGGCACCCTGAAAGCCACAGCGAACCGGTTTTCAAGGCGCACACGAAGATCACGCAGGTAAAGCTGGGATGCACCGTTTGATCGTCGGTTCTCGATAAGCTCGGTGATGACCTCCGATACCATTTTGTGTACGACGCCCCGCCGCTGAGACTGGTAGAGCCGAGCCGCCTCAATCAAGTGGTCAGGGCCACCGATGATGTTCGCGGCTTCAACAGCTCTTGAAACCAATACGTCCAGATCCATTTTGGTGGTGCCTGCCAACTCAACCGCCCGTTCGTATACGAAGCGTTCCCTCCCTTCCAGAGTGAGGACATTCAACGCACCATCCGCCATTTTGAGTGCGATCTCCTTGGCCAGAGCAAACGCATCCTCGAAGTTCCTTCGCATCTTCCGCTGCCTGCGCCCGTCGAACGGGTAAGCGACGGTGTACATCATCGTGCCACGATTCGGGCTTTCGTACAGCGTCACGCTCGCCGCCTTCTTATGGCGGACTTCCATCGGGAACTCGCGTTCCTCCGGCGGTGGCGGAGGTTCTTTCGCCGAGTAGGTCTTGCCCATTGCTCGGTTAGAACAGATTTTTCCTGTTTCTGAACCGAGCCGTCATGCAGGCGTCATGCAGCCGTTGTATACAGCAGCAAGACCCAGCTAAGTGGTTGATAGTTAAGGGGAAGGAATGGAGCGAGCGAAGGGATTCGAACCCTCGACATTCACGTTGGCAACGTGATGCTCTACCAACTGAGCTACGCTCGCTTCCCAGCAGACAGCTCTACCCTACAAAAATCGGCGCCGGTTGCAAGCCCTCATTTTATTTCCTTTCATTTTTCCGTTTGTCCGGCGCGCAGCGGCATCGAGTGCGGATGCTGCTGAGAGGCCTGGTTCAGTACCAACAGCCAGGCGCCTCGCTCGACAAATGGTTGGTGGCGAGAATTGGTGAAAAGTGGTGGATGCTTGAGAATACAAGCGGAGTGCTACTGGCGGAGGGCCGGAGGTGAGTGCGCGGCGAACGCTGTTCTGGCCGTATTGTCGGGACGCTCTCTTGAGGCGGTTGCGCGCAGTAAAGGCCGTCAAACGGGTCGGCGCCCGTCGTAGGCAAAGCCTGCTGCTAATGCCTGAGCAACCCGGGCTGCGACATTTCATTTCCCGTTGCGGGAAACGTCGTCCGGTGGCCTTGGATGGTACGTCGTTACCCCTTGCGCCAACGGAGCGACACCGTTTGTTGGTGGGCGGGATGCTCGGGATCCACGCAGCGCAACTGGAGTTTCATTCCGCGCCGCTCCAATTCAGCCTGGACCCAGCCGTTGGGATGGCTCGGGTGCGAAACGTAAGACACCGGCGGCAGGTTGATCAGATGGATGCCGCTCTCGTCTTCTTTGATTCCCCAGACGTGGGTGTGGCCAAAGATGCAGGCTTTCACCTGACGGCGGGGGCGCAGCACTTCCAGCAACGCCTGTGTGTCTTTCAAAGCGCCGCCTTGTTTGGTGCTGAGGTGATGATGCAGAACCACGAGGGCGGGCCGGTTTTGGTGGGCGTCCAAAGCGCGTTCCAACCAAGCCAATTGGGCGGCGCCCAGCAAGCCCGGCGTGGCGAGGGTTTGCTCCAATGAATCCAGGATAAACCAGTTGGCGCGCAGGGCGCGCACGATACCAACGAGATGCGGGGTTAGCGGACGTTCCCGAACGAGCGTTTCGGGGAAGGCCGTCAGGAAATTTTCGCGATGATCGTGGTTGCCCATCGCCAAATGCGCGGAGACCTGTTCCGCCCGCAAGGGCTGCAGCAATTCCAGCAACGTGGCGTAATCCCCGCGTTCGCCCCGGTTCAAGGCGAGATCCCCCGCAACGATCACTCCGGCGGGCATCCGGGGGCCAGCGAGCAATTCCGAGATGGCCTGCTCCAGGTGCCAAGCCATGACAATACCCCGGCGTAGTTCGGTGCGTTTGGCCGCAATATGGATGTCGGCCATCAATGCCCAGGTATGCGGGTCGGGGGCACGCGGAGCCGCCCAGGAAGCAGTGGCGGTCAGAAATCCCGCGCCGGCCAGCAGGGACCGGCGCAGGAACTCGCGCCGCGTAACCGGAGGTAAATGCACAGGCATGACCCCAATTTGCGCCGCTTTCCAGCGCATTCAAGAAATTTGCCGGCCGCGCGCGGGTCGCATCGCCACGCGGGCCAAAGGGACGCCGATGGCCGGGCCCGCCGTTATTTCTTCTTCTCGTCCTCCCTGGAGGCGGCCGCGGAACCGGGCGCACGACCAAACTCCGCCGGCGCCGTCGCGTTCAGTTGCTCGAGCAGGGCATCCGTCAGGTCGTTTTCATTGTTGGTGTAAAGCACCACCGGGGTCCCCGCCACCGAATCCGCCGCCACATCCAGCACGAGAGAAAAACCGCCCGCCCGGGCGCGCTGATTGAGTATCTGCTTGATCTCCTCGAGCAATTTGCCGCGCATGCGCGCGCGTTGCTCGTCCAGTGTGGTCCGGGCCTGGCGTTCAAACTGGCCGATGTTCTCCTCCATCTCCTTCAGATCCTTCAGACGAGTTTCGGCATCGCGCTTCCGCTTGTCCCGCTCCTCGGCGGACACCGCCGGATCATTGGCGGAGCCCAGCAGGTTTTGATAATCCTCCCGGCCCTTTTTCCAATCCTCGACCATAGCCTTGTGATCGCGTTCCAGTTCCGCCGCCCGGTCTTTGAGAGCGGCATCGGCCTGTTTGGTTTTCCAGTAACCATCAAACAGCTTCCGCAAATCCACCGTGGCAATGCGCCCCTGGGCAAAGGCCTCGCCGCCGACGGCAAACAGCAAGAGCGCCACGAGCAACAATCGTTGAAAACATTTGTTCATGCGCACAGGAAAGCAGAACGGACCCGGCGCGCCAACTCCTATTTGCGTCTTCAAAACGACGGGGAAATGCCCGAAAAACCGATCACGCGGGAGAGGCGGAAACAGGAAAATATTGTGGTGTCACTGCCTGTAGCGGCAATGCGCTTTCCGGCGGTGAGGGGCCGAATGGTTCTGTGCAACCTTGACTGGGAACAGCCATTGCCATCCCCGGCCCGGCGGAATCCGTTTAGAATTCGCGGGTGTATCCGACGCCGAACTGGAAGTTGCGGACTCTGTCGCCTTGATCCTTATATTTGTGAATCGGCATCGCGTAATCCAGCCGCAGCGGCCCGATGGGCAGATCCAAGCGGAGGCCCACCCCCCAGTTATCCCGGAACTGGTTGACTTCCCAATGATACGCATCGGCATTGATCCGGCCAATGTCGTAGAACAAGCCGAGGCGGACGCCGAATTTCTTTTCCTGCTGGACCAACGGCACGCTGTATTCCGCTGAACCAAACCAATAGGTATTGCCGCCGATCGGTTCCTTGAACCCGGGTTCCCGCGGGCTGACGCTGCGATACTTGAAACCGCGCAGGGTGTTCAGTCCGCCGAGATAATAGCGGTCGTAAAACGGGACGTCGTCGCCATCCAGCCCTTCGGTTACGCCCGTCCGCCCGGCGACCTCCAGGATGTGTCCTTTCCAGAGTCCCCGGAAATACCAGACGGTGTGCAATTCGAGACTGTAATAATCGCGCTCGCTGCCCACATATCCACTGGATAGTTCCCCGGAGAGACGGGTGCGTTGTCCGGCGTCGGGCAGTTGCGTGCTGTTGCGCGTGTCATACGCCACAAACGCGCCCAACTTCGAAAGCAGCGTGTCGCCCCGTTCGTGCAGAATGTCGGTGGGGACCGGGCCGCGGAGAAATTGGGGGGTGCCGGAGGAATCCTCCACATACCGGGGCAACAATCTTTTGCTGATATCAATCCCCACCCGCTCAAGCGTGTAAGAGACGCCGCCGATGAAAAAATCGCTCCACAAGGTCCGGCGCAGGCTCAGATTCACCCCCGTGCGCGTTTCGTCGTACAGATCGTCCAAGCTCTGGAAGTACATTTCCCGATGGTACAACTCGACGCCAAGCTCCAGCTTGCGTCCCAGGAACCACGGTTCAATGAACGTAATCACAAAGTCCTGCCGCTTGGTGCCCATTTGGACGCGCAACCGGAACTTCTGCCCGCCGCCCTGGAAAAGCGGCGGCTTCATCAGGTCGAAGTTGGCCTGACTGAATTCCACAAAACCGACGAGCGCATCCACCGAACTGAAGCCCGCCCCCAGTTGAATCCGGCCGGTTTGTTTTTCTTCCACCGCCACCAGCAAATCACGGCGCGTCGGAATCTCGGTGGGCTCGGGGCGCAATTCCACCTTGTCGAAATACTGCAGACCTTTGAGCCGCGCTTCACTGAGTTTGACCCGCACCATGTCAAAGGGCTCGCCCGGCGTGACCGCCAACTCGCGCCGGATCACCTTGTCCTTGGTCCGGGTGTTACCCCGGATCTCAATCTTTTCGATGAACGACTGTTGCCCTTCCTCGACCAGGTATTCCAGGTCCATGGTGTTGCGTTCGACATTGGGAATGCGCCGGGTGCGCAACCCGCCGGCGGTGGGACTAACGTCAATATGACCGCGCGCGCCGTAAAAATTTTCAATGGCGACGGCGTTGTTGGACAATCCCGCCGGGGTGAAGGTGTCCCCCGGCTTCATCTTGAACGCGCGATGGAACTGTTGCTCGCTCGCCCACGCCCGCCGGTCGGCTCCCGGGGGTGGTTTGCTGGCCGCTTTGAAATCGGGTTGGATGGCGTTGGTGGGCAGCATGGTGGTGCCCGTGAAGGTGATCGAGCCCACCTCGTAGGGTTTCCCCTCGAAGACTTCAAAGCGAATAATCATGGATTCGGGGGTCGGATGTTCGAATTGAACATTCTTCACCTCGAAATCAATGTAACCCTTCGTTCGGTAAAACTCGGCCAGCCGCTCCCGGTCGCCTTCAAATTCCTCGTCCTTGAAATAACCGCTGCCCGTCAGCCACGAAAACATCCAGCGTTTGCGCGTCTTTTTAGGAATCTTACGCAGCTCTTTTTGGGAGAAGGCGGTGGCGCCCACAAACTCCACCCGCTCGATTTTGACCTTGCGGCTTTCCGCAATTTCAATGGTCGCCGAACCGCGCCCGGCCGCCTCGTCAATGTTGAGGACATATTTGACCTGCGTGTTGGGATAGCCCTTCTTCTGGTAGAATTTCTGAATCTCCTGGCAATCGGTGAACAGCTTGCGTTCATCCAGCGGTTCGCCGGTTTTGGAGGTGGTCTTTTTCCGCAGTTTGGCGTCGCTGAATTTCTGGTTGCCTTGAAATCTCAGGTCGGTCAGGCGCGGTTTTCCCTGGACGATGTATGTAAGCACCACCCCTTCGGGCGTGTCTTCGCGGTCCACGCGGATGTTGTAAAACTGACCGGTGGCGTACAGGGTGCGGACGTCTTCATCCACGCTGGCGGGGAGGTATTCGTCACCGGCGCGGACCCGGATGTTGTTGCGCACGACGGCGTCGCTGACGGCGGCCGGACCCACGTGTTTAACATCCACCCGGACCACCTTCACCTCCGCCAGTTGGGCGTAAGCGATGGACAGTCCGGCGAGCAGGAGCAAGGTCGCGCAAAGGCGAATCAAGGCATTCATGGTTCGTCGTGAGGGGGAATGTCTTCCTCGCCGATCTTTGCGGCGCTCTCGAAGCGGGTAAAGGATTTCAAGAACGTCAAGTTGAGTTCCCCGGTGGGGCCGTTGCGTTGTTTGGCGATGTATAGTTTTACGGGCATGGCGTCTTCGTCAAAATCGCGGCCGGCGTCCTCGTCATCCTTGCCCTTGCTGTCGCGATAAAGCAGGCCCACCAGGTCCGCATCCTGTTCAATGGCGCCGGATTCGCGCAGGTCGGACAACCGCGGGGCCTCGCCCGCCCCGCGTTTTTCCACGTCGCGGTTCAACTGACTGAGCACGACCACGGGCACGCGCAATTCCTTGGCCAGGGCTTTGAGGCCATTGGAAATGTCCGCAATCTCCTGCTGACGATTGTCCACTCGGCGCGCAGTAGAATGGAGCAATTGGAGGTAGTCAACCACAAACAATTTGATGCCATGCTGCTGCGCCAGCCGCCGGGCCTTGGCGCGCAATTGGAGGATGGACAGCCCCGAGGTGTCGTCAATAAACAGCGGGACGCCGGACAGCCGGCCCGCCGCGCCAGTCAGTTTGGGGAAATCCCGCGTGGCGAGAAATCCCTCGCGGACGGCGCGCAGGTTCACCCGCGCCAGGGAACACAACAAACGCATGACCAGCGATTCCGCCGTCATTTCCAGGCTGAACACCCCCACCGGCTGCCGCAGTTCCACCGCCACGTGCTCGGCAATGTTCATGGCCAGCGAGGTCTTGCCCACACTGGGGCGCGCCGCAATCACGATCATTTCGCCCGCATGCAAGCCGCTGGTCAGCCGGTCCAAGTCCGCAAAGCCGGTTGACAAACCGACCAGCAACCCCGGCGTCGCATGCCGCGCCTCGATCTGGCTGATGGCGGTGTGAATCAATTCCCGCATCGGCGCGATGCCGCCCTCAACGCGATCCTCGCTGATGCGCAAAATGTCCCGCTCCACCTCGTCCATCAAGATGTCCACCTCGCCCTCGTGCTCGTACAGCCGCCCGATGACGCCGGTGCAGGTCTGGATCAAGCGCCGGAGAAGATATTTTTCGTAAACGATGTTGGCGTAATAACCGAGGTTGGCGGCGGAGGGGACCGTCTCCGGCAGGGTCGTAAGATACGGAAGACCGCCGACCTGATCCAGTTGGTTGCCCGGCTGCGGGCGTTGCCGCTCATCCCGGGGTTGGGTATCCCGCAGCCGCTGCTGCAAGGTAATGAGATCAATCGGCTGCTGTTGATCAAACATCTCAACCAGCATCCGGTAAATTGTTTGATGCCGCAGGTCGTAAAACACCTCCGGATTGCCGTGGAGCAGTTCCAGGCTCTCGCCCATGCCGGGGTTGGGCGCCAACAAGATGCACCCCAGCACGCCTTGCTCGGCTTCCAGCGAGTGTGGCGGCAGGCGATCCAGGCGCAGGGATTCGAGAGCGGTCGCCTGGCGCCGCCGGGCGCGCTTCAAATCGGCGGAAACGCCAGCGCTTTCGACCACGGAATTTATCATGCGTTGAGCAGACAAAATTTTCGGTCGAAACTCAAACTTGAATTGCGGAAGGTTGTTGCCGGCTTATTCACCAACCAAGAGCAGCATTTACCATTTGATCTAAAACGGCCGTTGGCTTGGTCCGCATATCCCGCGGATCACGTAAAAACACAGAGGCAAAAGCAATTTCTCTGCGCCTCAAAAATCTTCCTCACCAGGCGAAGGACAAGTTTTTCTCAAGTCCTTGTCCATTCGTGGGTTTCGTGTGTTTCGGGGTTTTTAACTGTGAAATTTAGATTGGCCGGATCACCCCCCTTGTGCCGGGAATCCCCGCGGACGTCTCCCGCCAGCCCGCCGTTCGGAGTTCTCCGGAGGGCTTCCATGTCTTTGGGCCGCTCAGTCGTGCGGATCCACCTTAACCCAGCCTTTGGTGACGGCGAACCGGGTCAACCCTGCCACACTGCGGATCTGGAGTTTGGCCATGATGTGTTCCCGGTGCGTTTCCACAGTGCGCACGCCCACCCCGAGGCGGTCGGCAATTTCTTTATTGCTGAACCCCTCGGCGATGCCCACCAGCACCTCGCGTTCGCGCGCGCTTAATTCCGCCGCGCCGTCGCCCGCCGTACGGACGAATTGGTTCAAGGCCACTCGGGCCGCATCGGGACTGAAAAAGGCATCACCCCGGCGCACCGCTTCAATGGCCTGCAACAGCTCCGCCGTGTTGGCCTCTTTGATCACGTAACCCTTGGCGCCGCTCTGAATGATCCGGAGCACATACTCGCTGTTGGCATACATCGAAAGAATGATTACCCGGATGTCCGGCAGCTCGCGCCGCAAGGTCTCCGTCAAGGCCAGGCCGTCCATCCGCGGCATGTCTATGTCGGTCAAGACCAGGTCGGGCTGACATTCGTGCGCCAGCCGCAGACCCTCCACCCCGTCCGCCGCTTCACCGACAATCTCGATATGGGATTGACGCGAAAGCGAATCCCGAATTCCCCAACGGACAATCGGATGATCATCCACCAGCAGCACGCGTATCCGGGCCGGCCCGGACGCATCCTCCGTTTGGGGCGGCTGATTCTGGTTTGTCTTCATCTGGTTCTTGCTCTTGGTCTTCATGATCTGCAATGCCGCAACAGTCCGGGAACGCGGCTCGCCGGTTCTCCGAATCCTCAC
>Ga0255347_1005737_pt1 | contig 13905 bp, 11 predicted proteins | sample wastewater_treat_2_FD_192479 | JGI IMG/M metagenome (GOLD analysis project Ga0255347, IMG submission 192479) | Wastewater microbial communities from Lulu Island WWTP, Vancouver, Canada - plant24 | ecosystem: Engineered > WWTP > Wastewater > Unclassified | place: Canada: Vancouver, British...
CAAGAGCCGCGCTGTGCGCGGGTCGCGGCACCGCTTTTCCTCCGCGCTGTGCGCGGAGCATGGCGGCGTGAAACGCCGCCCGGACGAGCAGACGCTCGTCCCTCCCGGTGCTTTAAAAGCGGCGTCGCGCGGGATACCGCTTGCCGCCGCACTCCAAATCCGTTCGCCAGACTTCCGGAGCATCGGTATCGAACTCAACTGCTCTTTTTAGGTGATGCAAAACGCGACTTGGAGTGCGGTGACAAGAGCCGCGCTGTGCGCGGGTCGCGGCACCGCTTTTCCTCCGCGCTGTGCGCGGAGCATGGCGGCGTGAAACGCCGCCCGGACGCGCAGACGCTCGTCCCTCCCGGCGCTTTAAAAGCGGCGTCGCGCGGGATACCGCTTGCCGCCGCACTCCAAATCCGTTCGCCAGACTTACGGAGCATCGGTATCGAACTCAACTGCTCTTTTTAGGTGCGGCGTGGATCTCAACGGAAGCCAATGTTTACGGGTCTTTGCTTGAACCCTGTCTGTTCAAATGCCGTTTATAGGTTAAAAAAATAATGTTTGTGCTCGACTTGTCGGGAGTGTTTTGCTAAAAACACGTTCCCTTTTTCACGAGGAAAGAGGGTGTGTTCCTGTACGGGCTATCATGGCTGACTGCCCTGCGGGTTCAGGCTTCAACAACAAACGAGGTGATTTTATGCCTAAGATGAAGACCAAGAAGGCCGCCACAAAGCGGCTTAAAATGTCGGCCACGGGAAAAGTTTTGCGTACGCAGGGTGGTAAATCCCACCTGAACAGCCACAAGCCGCGCTACCGCAAACGCAATCTCCGTGGTACCGTTGTCGCGAAAGATGTTTTCACGAAAACCGCTGAACGCATGTTGCAGGGTAATTAACCGGGAGATTGTTTTATGGCTAGGGCTACAAACGCACCAATATCAAGAAAACGCCGCCGCCGCCGTCTGGAACTCGCCAAGGGGTTCCGCGGGATGCGCAGTAAGGGCTTCCGTCAGGCGACCGAGGCTGTCGACCGCGCCCAGCGGTTGGCGACCATCCACCGCAAGTTGCGCAAACGCGATTTCCGGCGCCTGTGGATCGTCCGCATCAACGCCGCTGTACGCAGCGAGGGCATGACCTACAGCCGCTTCATGGAAGGGTTGGCCAAGGCCAACATCGCGATCAACCGCAAAATGCTTTCCGAGATGGCGATCCACGATGCCGAGGGCTTCAAGGCGCTGGTCGAGAAGGCGCGCGCCGCGCTAGTTTAAGTTTGTTAGCGGTGTCCGCCCGCGGTTATGCCGCGGGCGACAATCTTCCAACTTCTGTAGCGCAATGAACTGAAGCGCCGTTTGTCAAGTCGGCCCACTGAAGCCGTGTTTGCTTGTCCGCTGGCGCAGGAAGTGCGTTGTCCAGAAGTTTGATCAGATATGGATGACGAACACATGGGGCAGGGGATTATGCGGCAGGCTGTGGCGCTGACGATCGCGGGCAGCGACAGCGGCGGCAATGCCGGGATACAGGCTGACCTGCGGGCGTTCCACGTTTTCGGGGTGCACGGCTGCACGGTTCTGGCGGCGTTGACCGCGCAAAATCCTTTCACGGTGCGTTCGGCACTGGTGCCGGAACCGTCTTTCATCGAAGATCAGCTCGACGCGGTGTTTGAGTCGTATGCTGTCGGCGCACTAAAAACCGGCATGTTGGCCGAGTCCGAGGTGATCGAAGCCGTGGCCGGGCGGCTGATGCTGCACGGCCGCATCGTCAAAGTTTTCGATCCGGTGATGGTGGCCAGCAGCGGCGCTAGGCTGTTGCGGGAAGACGCGGTCGAAACGCTCAAGCGGAGTTTGCTGCCGCTGGCGGATCTGATCACGCCGAACCTGCCGGAGACCCAGGTGTTGTCTGGCAAGACGCTGGATGACGATGAAGAGGTGGCGGCGGCGGCGCGTGATTTGGCGGATAAGTTCAGTTGTGCGGTATTGGTGAAGGGCGGGCACAGGAGCGGCGCGACAGCAGAGGATGTGCTGTATGACGGCGAGCAACTGTACCGTTTTTCTACGCCGCGTCTGGACGATCCGCTCTCGACGCACGGCACGGGCTGTTCGCTCAGCGCGGCCATAACCGCTGCGCTGGCGTGCGGCAAAGATTTGACGGAGGCGGTTGCGGAGGGCAAGGCCTATGTGTACGAGTCCATCCGCTCGGCTGTCATGGTGGGCGAGTGCGCGGCGGTGTTGGGGACGCCCGCGCGCCTGCCGGTTGAAGTTGTAAGGGTGGAGAAAATGCAGCCGCACTTTTAGGGTGCGATTCAATAAAGTTGAATCGCAAAAGGTCAAAGGGTTCAGGGGAGAGAGACGATGTAAGTGGTAAGTGGTGAATGGTGAGGGGCGGGGAGTCGGGAACGCGGGCGTTTCGCCCGCTGGTAGGGACGGCTCGCCGAGCCGTCCGCGGCGGTTTCGGCGAAACCGCCCTACCGGAAGGGAAAACACTCAAGGAAGAAAACTCCTGGTCTGAGACACCTTCCAAAATCACCCGCGAGCAGGCTATTCTTAATCATGTTAATCTTGTCAATCATGTCTCTCACCCTTTCCAACTGAACCCTGACTCCTGAATCCTAGGTGCGGTGCAACGAAATAAAACCACACCTGCACTTTTAAGGCTATGCCGGATCAGGGTGATTGTGCTACTATTCAATTTTCAAGCTCTGAATCTTTTTTTTGATTTTCATTTGAAATGCTCTTTGGGAGGTTTTTATGGCGGAGAAAAAGTTATTCGCGGTGGACTTGGGGGCTTCCGGCGGTAAATGTTTCGTGGGCTTTTTCGGCGAAGGTGTGTTCCGTATGGAGGAGGTGCACCGTTTCGCTCACGAGGGTGTCAGCTATTTCATACCTGACCGCGACGGAGAGGTTACGGAACGCACCTATTGGGATGACACTTATATCTATCAGAATATCGTCAAGGGTCTGCAGGCCGTGCGGCGGCAGCACGGGGAGCGTCTGGACGGCATTGGCATCGACACCTGGGGCGCGGACGGCCATCTGTTGACGCAGGACGGCGATTTGCTCGGCAAGGTGTACTGTTATCGCGACCACCGGCTCGACACCATGTGCGACGAGGTCAAGGCCCGTATTGATGCGGAGCGGGTTTACGCCATCACCGGCAACCATTTCCAGCCGTTCAACCAATCCAACCAATTGCTGTGGCTGGCAACGCGGCGGCCGGAGCTTTTGAAGTCGGCCAAGATCTATCTGCCGATACCGGCGCTGTTTTACTACTATCTGGGCGGTTGCAAGGCAGTGGATTCGACTTTCGCCAGCGTGACCCAGATGATGGACGCCAAAAAGGGCAAGTGGAGCACGGAGATGCTCAAGGCGCTGGGAATACCAAAACGCCTGATGCCTGAGATCGTCAAGCCCGGCACCAAGATCGGGCGACTGCACAAGGGGCTGGCTGACTATTGCGGGCTGAACGAGGTTGATTTGATCGCGGTGGGTTCGCACGATACAGCCTGTGCCTTCGCTGCCGCGCCGGTCAAGAACACCAAAAAGGCGCTGATCATAAGCTCGGGCACGTGGTCGCTGGTGGGCAAGCTGATCAAGAAGCCGCTGACCTCGCCGGAGGCTATGGCTCTAGGCTTGAGCAATGAGGGCGGCATCGGGAACACGCGCTTCCTGCGCAACTGCATGGGCACTTGGATCGTGCAGGAGCTTTTGCGCGTGTGGGAGATTGCTGACGGCAAACGCATGGAGTGGAAAGAGGTGGATACTATCACGCCTGCCGCGCCTGCCTTCACGGCCTTCATTGATCCTGATGACCAGCGTTTCTACAACCCGGCCAACATGGAAGAGGCGATTCGCTCGTTCATCGCGGAGACCGGGCAGGCGGCGCCCGCGGATCGCGGGACGCTCCTGCGCTGTGTATACGAAAGTCTGGCGCTGAAATACCGCCACGTGAACGAGAACATCAACCGTGTGACCGGCACGGAGACCGAGGTTGTGCACATCGTCGGCGGGGGCAGCAACAACGCCCTGCTCAATCAGTTCACGGCGGATTCCGTGGGTGTGCCGGTGGTGGCCGGACCCAATGAGGCCACAGCAGTGGGTAACCTGATGGTGCAGGCGATCGGAGCGGGTGTTCTGCCTGACCTCAAGTCTGCGATGCCGCTGATCAAATCCGCTTTCCCGATCAGCGTTGTCAAGCCGCGGGACACGGCGGCATGGGATGCGGCTTTCGCGCGTTTCGCCCGACTGATCAAATGACGGTTTTTGGCTGTTAGGACGGAAATGGGGAAAACCCGGTTTTAGTGCTTGACCCGCCGCCGATTATAATAGAAACTTGAAACTCTGCGGTTTTTTGTGTAGAATTAACGTTTATCCTACGGGAAAGAACGCACGATGCTTAATAAAATCTTGGCTTTTTTTTCTAGCGATATCGGGATAGATCTCGGTACTGCTAACACTTTGGTTTATGTCAAAGATCGCGGGATAGTCATCCGCGAGCCTTCTGTTGTGGCGATACAGGAGGGAACCAAACGGATTCTGGCGGTTGGCGAGGAGGCCAAACGCATGTTGGGTCGCACGCCCGGCAACATAGTGGCCATCCGTCCGATGAAGTCCGGGGTGATAGCCGACTTCGATATCACGGAAGCGATGATCCGTTATTTCATACGGAAAGTTAAGGCGCATTCCACGAAACTTGTCAAACCGCGTGTTATCGTGGCGGTTCCCAGCGACATAACGGAAGTTGAGAAACGCGCCGTGCAAGAGTCTGCGCGGCATGCGGGTGCGAGGGAAGTCTTTTTGATTGAAGAGCCGATGGCTGCGGCCATCGGTGTCGGGCTTCCTGTTTCAGAGCCGGCCGGAAACATGATCGTCGATATTGGCGGCGGCACTTGCGAGGTCGCGTTGATCTCGCTGGCTGGCATAGTGTACGCGCGGAGTGTCCGCGTTGGCGGCGACGCCATGGACGAGTGCATTGTCCAGTATATGCGGAGAGTTTACAATCTGATGATTGGAGAGCGGACCGCGGAGGAGATTAAAATCACAATTGGTTCAGCGTATCCGTTAAGTGAGGAGAGAACTTTGGAAGTAAAGGGCCGTGATCTGGTGGCCGGGCTTCCCAAAACACTGACGGTTACTTCGGAGGAAATACGCGATGCTTTGCAGGAGCCGGTTTCCTCGATCGTTGACGCTATCAGGATCACGCTTGAGAAGTGCCCGCCGGAGCTGTCGGCCGACTTGGTTGACAGGGGCCTGATTCTGGCGGGGGGCGGTGCGATGCTGTGCGGGTTGGACAAGCTGGTGGCGTCGCAAACGGGCCTGCCCGTGACGCTGGCCGACGATCCGCTCAGTTCGGTCGCGGAAGGCACGGGTGTTGTGCTTAACGAGCTGAATTTCCTTGCCAAATCAAAAATGGGACGGTGATTTTTTCCGCGGTTGCTTTCCGGTCACTGCCTGCCCGTAAAACGGGGGAGCGGCCTGGGTGAAGCAAGCGAAATTTTGGGTATGGCTATTAGTGCTGACGCTGGCGGCATTGGCAAGCTGGCAGGCCGGTGTGCGTGATTTCGCACGCGAGGCTGTTTATCCGTACGAAAATGCCAAAGTGTGGTTTGACCGGACCATAGGAGTCCGTGTCAAGGCCGTCTTTAATCGTGTCAGTCATGCGTCGCGCAACGCTATGCTTGAGCGCGACTTGGCGCGTATGCGCATTGCGGCCGCTGAAAGCGAAGCGCTCGAAGCGGAGGTCGCCCGGCTGCGCGCCATTCTGGATTTCACACCTGCTGTCGATTGCCGTTGGATCGCCGCGCCGGTGTTGTCGCGCGGCGGCACGATCGCGGTTTGGCAGAGCCTGCGTGTGGCCAAGGGGTCACTGCACGGCGTGCGCAAAGGCGATCCGGTCGTGGTGCCTGACGGGGTGGTGGGGCGAGTCGCCGATGTCTCTCCGCATACCAGCGAGGTGATGCTCATAACAGACCCCAACAGCCGTGTCGCGTGTGAACTGGAGATACCCAGTTCGGAGGTGGGGGCTGTGCGCGGCATACTTTACGGCGGCGGCACGCGCCCTGCCGCAGATCCCAAATTAACGCTGCTGTATGTTGTCGAGCCTCTGCGGATGCGTTATCTCGAGCGCGATTTCGAGCCGCCGCCCCGCACCCGTGTCGTGACTTCGGGGCTGGGCCAGACCTTTCCACGAGGGTTGACCGTCGGTTATCTGTTGGATAGCCACATGGAGCGGAACGGGCTTTCGCGTGAAGCGGAAATAATACCGGCCGCTGACCTGACCTCTGTGGAAGAGGTGTTTATCCTTTCAGTGAACAGGGGGGGGCATGCGCTTTGACATGAACATCCCCGTGTTTGGCGTCGCGCTCTTGGGCGCGGCAGTGGCGCAGGATTTGGCGCCGGTCTTGCCAGTGTTGCCGGTCAAACCGGTTTTTCTGACTGCGGTGGCGCTTTACGCCATGCTGACCCGATCGGTCTGGGTGGCCTTGCCGATCATGCTCTGGGCCGGTGTTCTGACCGACGCTTTGAGCGATCTGCCACTACTGTATACCGCCGCCTTCCTGCTGTTGATATATGGCCCGGTCAGGATGATGCAGCGTGTTTTTCTGGAGGCTTCATGGCTGCACGGCATGTTACTGACCGCGGTTGTTGCGTCAGCGCAGATGGCTTGGACAATTGTCTGGTCGGGCGCGGTAAGGCCTGTTTTCGCGTTGTGTACGCTTAAAGTTTTGGGATATGCGCTGCCTGCCGGCATGTTGGCTGGTCTGGCAGTGTTCGTTTTTTGCGGGTTTGCCGACCGTCTCGCCGGAATAGTCAAGCCGACGAAAGAGGAAAATGGAATCTTGTGGGCAGAAAATAACCGGTAGCTGGAGAGTGGCCTTTCTTGCGTTGGTTTTTACGGCGGGGGTGGTGTTTCTGGCCGTGTCTCTGCACCGGGTCCAGGTGAAACGCTTTTCAGCGTTGTCGCACGACCAATTGCGCCAGAGCGTCAGGCGTGTGCAGGTGCCGGGGCCGCGCGGGAACATTTATGACCGCAACGGTGAGCTGCTGGCAGGGAACCGGCCTAGCTACTGCATCGCGTATTATGTGGAGGAGCTGCGCAAACGCGGCCGCTGGCAGAACACCATCGACGCGGTGGACGCTGACATTGACCGCTTGGCCAAGGCGCTGGGTATCCCGCGCGTGATAAGTAAAAAAGATGTGGTAAGGCATGTCATGCAGAGCTTGCCGATGCCGCTGCTGGCATGGCGCGATGTCGAGCAGGAGACACTGGCGCGTTGGGCTGAGGCGGTAGAGCCGTTTCCCGGTGTAGACATCTATGTGCAGCCGGAACGGCATTACCCCAAGGGTACGCTGGCCGCGCATGTGCTGGGCTATGTCGGGCGTGACCGTCCGCAACCATTGGCCGGGCAGAAGATTCATTTCTACCTGCCGGAAATGATCGGCAAGGGCGGCGTGGAGGGTCGTTACAATGCGGAACTCACAGGCGTGTCGGGCGGACGGCTCATAAGGGTTGACGCGCGCGGCTATAAACATGCCGTGTGGGAAGGCGATGCGGCTGTGCCGGGAAAAGACATCCATCTGACACTGGACATCAAGATACAGACAGCGTTGGAGCGGGTCTTACGCGGTTGGCGCGGGGCGGGTGTGGTGATCGACCCGCGCAACGGCGAGGTTTTGGCGATGGCCAGTTCGCCATCATATAATCCTAACGAATTTGTGCCGGTGCTGCCCGCCGGCGTCTGGAAACGACTCAATGAGGATAAGGCGGTGCCGCTTTTCAACCGTGCGATACAGGGCTGGTATGCGCCGGGCAGCACGTTCAAGCCGGTAACGGCCATGGCAGCGTTTTTGAGCGGCAAGTTCAACCCCGCCGATGAATATGTCTGCGATGGCGCGTTCGTGCTGGGCACGATGCGCCTGCGCTGCTGGAACACTTACGGCCATGGTCGTATAAGTTTGCGTAAGGCTATCGAGCAGTCTTGTAACAGTTATTTCTGCAATCTTGCCCATACCATAGGCTACGAACCGATATATGAGACAGCGAGGCTGTTGGGTTGTGGGCAGCCTTGCGGCATTGACTTGCCGGGCGAATCCGGCGGACTGCTGCCGACGGCTGCATGGAAGGAACAGCGTTTGCATGACCGCTGGCGCCCGGGCGACACGTGTCAGATCGCTATCGGTCAGGGGTTGATGATCGCCACGCCGCTGCAGATGGCGGTTGTCACGTCAGTGTTCGCCAACGGCGGCAAGCTCTACCGCCCGCATCTGGCACGGGTGGAGCAGCCTTCCTTGGTGCGCGAGATGGGCTGGCCGCCGCAGGCGCTCGCTGTCGTGCGTGGTGGCATGCGCGATGTGGCGGAGCTGGGCACAGGCCGCCGGGTGCGGGTGCGCGGCCTGACAGTGGCAGCCAAAACCGGCACGGCCGAAGTCGACACCGGCGGCGTGCGTCGTAAAAACACATGGGTCACGGCGTTCGCGCCGTTCGAAGACCCCGCGGCGGCAGTAGTCATCATGGTGGAAAACGGCGAGTCGGGCGGACTGACGGTGGCACCGATGGTGCGCGAGGTGCTCGTGGAAATTTTCGGAGAAGAACCGGCACCGGAGGGAGCTCCCGGAGAGCTACGGTCCGCGTCTGAAGTGGAGGTGCGGGGTGATTGAAGCACTTAAAAGGCATCTCGCTTCCCTGCGCCGCATGAACCCGCTGCTGACGGCTTGCGTGGTGGGGCTGACTGTGATCGGCGTGTCTTTTGTGTACAGTTCGTGCTCTGTCCGCGAAGACCCGGCCATCCGCATGCTCTACATGCGTCACGCCGAGTCGGGAGTGATAGGCTTTTTGCTGTTGCTGGTGTTGTCCTGCGTTAATTACCGTCCGTTGTTGCGCTGGAGCTGGGTGTTTTATATGCTTTGCATGGTGCTGCTGGTTTTGGTTCCGATCATGGGAGAGGTGAAAATGGGGGCGCGGCGCTGGCTGTTCGGCATGCAGCCTTCAGAACCTGCCAAACTGGCCATCATCATGCTGTTGGCGTGGCTGTACGGGAGGCGCGGCGCAACGCGCGGCCCCAAGGCTTTTTTGTTGACCCTGCTTGTGGCGGGCGTACCGGTGGGGTTGATACTTATGCAGCCTGATCTCGGCACGGCCCTAGTGTTGGCGCCGACGGTTGTGGCCATGATGTTCGCCGCGAAAGTCGCCCCGCGGCTCCTGTGGTCTCTCGTAACCGCCGGGGTGGTGGCAGCCGGGCTCCTGCTGGGGGTGATCTACGCTGCGGAAAAAGCCGACATGCCGCAGGAGAAGCGCGAGGAATTGATCGCGTTAACGCATCTGCGCCCGCACCAGGTCAAGCGCCTGCAGGTATTCCTTTTCCCGGACAAAGACCTGCACGGCAGCGGTTATAACAGGCGGCAGTCCGAGATAGCGGTAGGTTCGGGCGGGGTTTGGGGCAAGGGGTATCTGAAAGGCGAGCAGTACATGTTGGGTTACCTGCCGCCCTCTGTCTCTTCCAACGATTTCATTTTCGCGGTGTTGGCCGAAGAGGCTGGGTTCGCGGGATCGCTGACGGTGTTGCTGTTGTTCACAGGCATATTTTGGGCGGGTTTGTGGGCTGCTTTCCGCTGTCAGGACGCCCCCGGACGTTTGTTGTGCGTCGGCATCGTGACTTTGACCTTCAGTCACATGTTCATCAACATCGCGATGACGATCGGCCTGATGCCGATCACGGGGTTGCCTTTGCCTTTTATAAGTTACGGTCGTACATTTATGCTGACCATGATGGTGGCATTGGGTTTGGTACAGAGTGTGTCCATACATGGACGTGAATCGGAAACACGGTTTTAAGCGCGCGGGCATGCCCGTGTAAGAGCCGGTTGAAGCAGGAGGAAGAAATGTTGTTCGGATTGTTCAAAAAAAGTGCTCCCAAGAGGGAGATCATAGTTAATGTCGAAAATCTTGAAACGCGCGTGGCCGTGATGGAGAACGGGCGTGTTGAGGAGTTCCAAGTGGAGCATCCCACGGAGGAACGTTTGGTGGGTAGCATCTACAAAGGCCGTATTCAAAACTTGGAGCATGACCTGCAGGCCGCCTTCGTGGATGTCGGTTTGAAGAAGAACGCCTTTCTGCACTATTGGGACATGTTGCCTGATGACGAAAGCCGACTGGATGAGCATGACGAAAACACCCGTCCGTCGCGGCGGCGGCGTGTTTCTAACGACGACATAGCCAAGCGTTTTCCGCCCGGATCGGAAATAGTGGTGCAGGTGACCAAAGGCCCGATCGGCACCAAGGGCCCGCGTGTGACCGCGAACCTGAGCTTGCCCGGGCGTTATCTGGTGATGATGCCGGGGACGCGCCTGCGCGGTGTCTCTCGCAAAATCGGAGATTCCAAAGAGCGTCAGCGCCTCAAGAAGATACTTGACCGCCTGCCGCTGCCTGACGATGCGGGGTTGATCGTGCGCACCGTGGGCGCGGGGGCCAGCAAACGCTCCTTCGTGCGCGACCTGCGCAACCTGTGGGAGTCTTGGAAAGAGCTTCAAGGCAATATCAAAAACCTGCGCCCGCCAGCTTGCGTTTATCAGGAGCCGGACCTTGTCGAGCGCGTGGTGCGGGATTGGCTGACTGAAGAGATCGACCGTGTGACGATCGATGACAGCGAGGCCTACACACGCATCCGGAACGTGGCAGGGCGGATATCCCGCCGCGCAAAGAACGTCATCAACCATTACAGCGGTCAGTTGCCCGTTTTTGACCACTATGGGGTCGAGCGACAGTTGGAAGAGGCTTTCCGGCGCAAAGTCAACCTCAACTCCGGCGGCTATCTGGTTTTTGACGAGACCGAGGCATTGATTTCGATCGACGTTAACACCGGCAGGCATCGCGGCAAAGGATCGCAAGAGGATGCGATCCTCGAAGTAAACCTCGAGGCGGTCGAAGAGGTGGCGCGGCAACTGCGTTTGCGTAATATTGGCGGGCTGGTAGTGGTGGATCTTATCGACATGAAATCGCGCAAGCATCAGAACGCTGTCTACAAGGCCATGAAGCAGGCTGTTAAGCGTGACCGGGCGCGCACCAATGTGTTGCCGATCTCAGAACTCGGGCTGATGGAGATGACGCGCCAGCGGCAGGAGGAGAGCCTGCTCTCGCAGATGTACTCGGATTGCCCTTATTGTCGGGGCCATGGCCTGATCAAGTCGCCGTTGGCATTGAGTGTTGATATCCAGCGCCAGCTAGCGGCATTGATGCGCAAGGCCCGGCACGAGGGGCGGAGCGGCGTTGATCTGCAGATTGTGGTGGCGCCCTGTGTTCTCGACCGCTTGCGCACCGAGGACGAAGCTTTCTTGGTGGAACTGCAGCGCAGATATACTGGCAAGCTCACTTTCAAGTCGGAAATGTACCGCCATCCCGAGTCGTTCACCATCGCGGACGGACATACCGGAAAGGTTTTGTATTCCGTTAACGAGGCAAAAACGGTATAACAATGAGGTGGTTTGAGAAACTTTTGATTTTAACCGGTGGGCGTCAGTTATGAAACTTGTAAAGGTTCTTGCATTGATTGCCGCTTTTGCGGCGATGACAACTTGTATTTCGGCACAGTCCGAGTTTGGCGGCAACTCTGCGATGGAACAGGCGGATGACGGCGCTGCCGAGATAACGGCCGACAAATTCGAGGTTGACCGTAAAACCGGATGGGTCACCGCTACCGGCAACGTCAAGGTGCGTTCGAAGAACCACGAAATGAGTGCCGACCGTGTGCGTCTGCACCGTGACAAAGGTGATGTCCAAGCGCGGGGTAATGTGGTGATCCGCCAGAGCGGCTTGGGTTCGTGGACGGGCGATTATATCGAATACAACTACAAGACGGGGGCAGGACTGACCGGCATAGGTGCGATACAGGCGGGTGTTTTCCATGTCAGCGCAGAAGAGGTGACGCGGCGCGAGGACGGGGTTTACGATGCCCGCCGCATGTGTGTCACCACCTGCACCAACGCACCCGGCCATTGGCATTGGCACGTTTCCGGGCGTGGCCGCTACAAGGATAACGACTATGCCGAGGTTTTCAATGCGGTGCCGCATCTCTTCGGTGTGCCTTTCGGTTACCTGCCGTACTGGTACCGGGACATTGACACGCATTACGGATTCCGTCTGATCCCAGGGTACACCTCCAAATGGGGCGCCTATATGTTGGGTACGTACGTGTTCAACATTTACGAGGCGCCGCGCGATAATGGCCCCATGCTATACGGCTCGACGCATCTTGATCTCCGCACGCGGCGGGGAGTTGGCGTCGGCCAAAACGTCACGTGGGATTTGCGCGAGTGGGGCAAAGGCAAACTGGAGACATACTACGCATGGGATGAGGATCCGCCTGACAGAATGCGAGACATGAACTGGATGTCTGAAGTCAACGATGAGCGTTACCGCTTTCGTTTGCGCCATGAGGCGGATTTGACGCCGCGCGACCAGTTCCTGCTGCGCGGGACGTATGTCAGCGACTCTGAGGTTTCCAGCGATTTCTTTGACCGCGCCAACCGCGGCGAAAGCATCCCTATGAATTTAGTCTCGCTGTCGCACCGCGAGCATACTTGGGCTGCGGGCGTAATGGCCAGCGGGCCGATGAACGAATTTTATGGCGGGGTGGCGCGGCTGCCCGAGGGCTGGCTGAACATCATGCCGCAGCCGGTCTTGGGCACCGGGGCCAATTACGAAGGCCAGACCAGGGCGGGATATCTGAACCGCGATGCCGCGAAATACAAGAACGCCATGCCGGAATATATGTATTATCCCGGCTCATGGGCCGACTACAACCTTGTGAGAGTGGATACCGCGCACCGGCTGACCTATCCGCTCAAACTCGGCGATGTTTTGAGCGTCGTGCCGCGTGCGGGTTACCGCGGCACATATTACTCTGAGACCGAGATGAAGAGCGATGTCTTCCGCCATTCTGCCGATCTGGGGGCGCAGGCTTCGTTGCGCGCCACCTCTGATTGGCGGCACGGCTACCGTCATGTGCTAGAGCCGTATATTGACTATAGCTACCAGCCGGTGCATTACAGCACTGACACCAACGGCCGCGTTTACAGTATGGATCGTTTTGACCGCTCGTCAGCCTGGCTCGACCGTTTCGGGTTTGACGGCACTTGGCTGCCGTACGACTGGCACGGGGTGCGCCCCGGCGTGCGTAACCTGTTGCAGACCCGCGACAAGAAAGGCCGCATGCGTACGGTTTTCGAATGGGACGCTTATGTCGGCATACCTTTTGATACCGACGGCCCGATCAATGAGGACGGCGTGAAACTGGCAGGGACAAAAATCACGTTCGCGCCGAATGAGGATTTTGAGTTTAAGACCCACGCCGAGTGGGACTCAGAGCAGGATGTGTTCGCTTATGCCGACATCAGCGCTTTCTACCGGCTGACGGAAAATTTCCGTTTCGGCGGCGGTTATCTCGGGCGTGACCATGATCTGCTCGACTACGATCTGTCGCCGGTGGCGCAGTGGAACCGCGTCAACGAGAATCTGGTGTACGGCGGTTTCACGCACGAGCTTAATGACATGTGGTCGTGGAGTTTTTATACGCGTTATGACGCGCGTTGCAGTGACCTTGACGAGATCGGCGGCTATTTGCAGTACCAGTTGGACTGCCTTGTCTTCCAACTGCGCGCCGCGTATGTCAACGGATATAAGCGCATCGACCGCATCAGCGAGCGCGACGATGATTTCCGTGTCGCCATCATGATGTGGCTGCGCGCCGAAGAACGTTCCACCGCAGACCAGTGGCTGACCTGGTGACCATAGCGGGAGTTAGGAATTAGGAGTTTTTTGGGAGATACTATGCTGGCGTGTGATCAACTGCTAATCTAATGCGAACGAGGTTTGGGCCTTCTGCCCGAACCCACAAACACGTAACGAAAGGAAGCATCATGCACCGGCAAGAGAA
>Ga0255347_1005738_pt1 | contig 13905 bp, 11 predicted proteins | sample wastewater_treat_2_FD_192479 | JGI IMG/M metagenome (GOLD analysis project Ga0255347, IMG submission 192479) | Wastewater microbial communities from Lulu Island WWTP, Vancouver, Canada - plant24 | ecosystem: Engineered > WWTP > Wastewater > Unclassified | place: Canada: Vancouver, British...
GGTCCGAAGCAAACTGCTCATCCCATCCTCCGGGGCGCACGCGCACCACGGGGTTCAGCGGGTAGCGCACCCAGTTGAGCAGATCATTGGAGAAAGCAACGCCGCTTTGCTCAATGGCTCCATTGGCTGCGTTGTAGAAGTTGTAGTACAGGCCATTGTGCTCCACCAGCCACGGCTGGTAGATGCAGTCCTGCTCCCATTCCCCCCGGTCGCGCTCGTGGACCGACAGGATCCACGTGTCCTTCGCGCGGCGCCAGGCGAGACCGTCGTCGCTCACCGCCACGCCCTCGTACCCGGGCCGCAATTCGTAGCCGCCTTGGCGCGGGTAGCAACCGTAGAGCGTCCAGAACTTCCCGTCCAGCTTCTTCAGAATGCGTGGGGCCTTCACGTCGTAGGACTCATACAGATAGGCGCCCACAACGCAGCCGCCGTTGTCGAACTCATTTTCAGGGCCGAACCCCATTGCCAGCCGGGGCGTTCCCCAGTGGATGAGGTCGTCGCTCTCGGCCACGAAACTGTTGTAGCCCTGGCCGTTGAAGGCGATGAAGCTCATGTACCACCGGCCGGGCTGGCCGGGAAGCTGGTAGACGCAAGGGCAGTCGGTGCTGTGGAAGCCCTCGAAGCCCGGAATCTTCGGCTCGGCGGCTATGATCGGTTCGGGCCAGTAATGCCACCCGCGATAGGGTGCGGACCACTGCTTCAGCGTTTCATCTGATATCATCGTGTCACCATCGGCGCAGGCGGCGGCAGCCCACCAGATCAGGCAGGCCAAGGCCACCCCGAATGTACGCCACAATCTGTCTGGGGTCACCATCTCTCGCCGCACTCCCATTCATGCCCCGCAGCGAGCTTCACAATTCCCCGAATCTCGCCCGCTCCCTTCTGGCGAACCTTCGAAAGGGATCGTCGCCCACGCGACGAACTGGTTAGCCGAGCGCCGCGCGACAGCACTGTGCCGGTCGGAATGCGTGGGGGGAGAAGGCCTGTACACGGCGTGTCTGGCATTGCACACCATGGACAGTGAGGAGACCGCAATGCGCGTTCGCAGTGTCGTCTATGCGTTGCTCTGGTTGTCGCTGATGCGTGTCGACGGCGCCGCATTCGCCCAGCTTGGACCGGAAGCGCCCATGCTTGCCCATCAGACGCTATCGCCCTTCGGAATTGATGCCCCCGATGCGGTGGAGACCGGGCTGTTCACCTACAACCCGGCAGCGGCTGTCGGAGCGAAAGACTACCAGATCCGCAACTTCCTGGAACTGGATGGGGGCCGCATCAGCTTCGACAATGGCCCGGGCGTGGATACTTACATCCAGACTTACTGGGGCAGTTCGGGCAACAACTACTTCCGGATCGCCCGGTATGACTTCGAATCAGACATCGCGCCGATGCCGCGTATCCTGCCCTCCGGAATCTCCGCGCAGTTCGCGGGCGAGGCCTGGGCGCTGACGTACGCCCGGGAGGACTTCGGGGTCCGTTGGGGCATCACCTGGTTCCCGCGGAACGAGTCCACGACCCGGCTCTTCGTGGACAGTCCGGCGGGGCCGCAACTCATTGCGTACGGCGAGGCCGAAAGCGACCTGTGTGGGCGCATCGGGTTCCAGGTGCCGGTGACAGACGATCTGACCTTCGGCGCGGCCTACCACCGCGATGAGAGTGATACCTGGTTCTTGCCTCCGCCTGCACTCGCCCAAGATGGCGCCAACGGACCCTTGACGGGCTCGTATGAAACCGATGTCGTGGTCGTGGGCCTCGCATGGCGCCCCCGTCTCGGGACCACGGTCTCTTTGGACTTCGAAAACGGGGACATCGAGGGGCCGAATGTCAGCGAGTCCATCAATATCTGGTACGTGGCGCTGGAGCAATTCCTGTCGCCGAAGTTCTCGGTGAAGGTCACCAATCTCGACCAGGCATGGGGCGTGGGCCTCAACTACTACAAGTCAGCGGATTACATCCTGGGGATGTCCTTCGGGCCCAGCGGTTTCCGGCGCACTGGTGAATACCTGGGGAACGCGGACCTGCTCTATGGGTGGTTCGCGACGACCTGGTGAGGGGACCGGCTCACCGTGGTTCTCCCGCGCGATGCCCACGCAACGGCCAGCGCGCCCGCGACACAACCTCGAGTGCGTACTAGCTCGCGCGCTAGGCATCCATCGCGCTCCCTTGCTCCCACGACTGTGTGAAAGCGTCATCACCCATCGTGCCAGGTACCGCACCCGACCAGACTGTGTTGACGTCGGTGTTCTGTCAGCCTATACTTATGTGGGAGACCGTCTCTTACAGGTGCCGCTGGGGAGATGGGGCTGACTAGACCCTGGCTCAATCTGCATTCCCGAACTGCTGTGTACAGATGGCTTGAGGCCTGAGACGCCAAGGTTGCCTGGCTGCGCTCCTGCGCGTTGCGCCGGCGGCTATCCGCGTCGATCCGTCCCGGCGTGGCTCAACACGTTGCTTCCCCCGTCACACGCCTGGCGTCACCCTGCATTCACAGGCGCCGGGGGCACGGCGGAGGAGAGTCTGAAGGGCGTGGCGGCTGGTGCTTGTGGAGATGCAGGGGCTGCTCACATTCGGAACATGCGGCATCCGGGGCATCGTCGGCGAGACAATCACTGACGAGGTAGTTGAGCGCGTCTTCAGGGCGGTCGCCCGGCACCTGGGGCCTTTCAAGCGCGTGTGTGTCGCGAGAGATACGCGACCCAGCAGCCCCGCGATCGAGAGTTCCCTTGTGGCGGGGCTTGCGGCAAACGGACTCGACGTCATGCGGCTGGGCATCATGCCCACGCCGGGCCTGTACCTCCTGACCCGCGAGCTTGGGTGTGACCTTGGCATTATGGTCACAGCAAGCCACAACCCCGTTGACTACAACGGCTTCAAGTTCTGCGACCGCAACGGCATGGCCCCGAACCTGGACGCCCTTGAAAGAGCTTTCTACCACCCGGGAAGCGTCCAGTCGGTTTTCCCGGGCCAGATTCACGACATCTCCGGAAACGATGTCCTTATCACGTGGTTGCGCGAGATCTGCCCGCCGCCGCTACGGCCCCTCAAGCTCGTGGTCGACTGCGCGTGCGGACCGGCAGGCCGCATTTTCCCGGAATTGCTGACCGACCTGGGGCACGAGGTCATCCCCGTCAACTGCGACCTCGATCTCGCCCTGTGTGACCGGGATCCCGAACCCATGCCATCGACCCTTGAGAAAACCGTCGAGGAGATGCACCGGGTCGGGGCGGACGGCGGGATCTGCCTGGATGGGGACAATGACCGCGTTGTGTTCCTGGACCACGAAGGCTGCCTGGGAGCCCACCGCTGCAATGCGATCATGGGACGGATCGCGCTTGAGCAGGCCTGCGGCGGCGACGTGATCGGCTCCGTCGAGACCGGGCGCTACGTGGAGGAGGCCGTCACTCTGGCCGACGGCCGATTGTGGCGGACGAAGGTCGGGGACGCCCACGTCGCCCGAGAGGTCAGGGACCGGCGGGCAGTGATCGGAATGGAGGAGTGCGGCCACTACATCCTGCCGCAACTCGGTTTCTTCTCATCGACCCTCTACGCCAGCATGGTCCTGCTCGCCCACCGTGATCTGAACACGATCCGCCAGGAGCTTGCCCCGCTTCCCGAGCTTTCCAGGGCCGAAAAGCGGGTGAGTTGCCCGGAGGCGAGCAAGGCGAAGGCGATGGAGTCCGTGAAGCACTGGGCCAGCAGGTGCAGCGGCCAACTGACGAACATCGACGGCGTCCGCGTTGACTGGGACGACGGCTGGCTGCTGATCAGGCCCAGCGGCACATCGCCATACATGAAGGTAAGCGGCGAGGCGGACAGCCCTGAGCGCCTGGACGAACTGATCGACATGGGTATGTCACTGGTGCAGGTTGCCCTGGCGGCCAGTCGCTGACTGGCGGCAGCGCACCCGCAACCAACTGGTGGGGCCGATTGCCCGAACCGTGACCAGGGGGAAATGATGGGTAGGGATCGTGTCTACCTCGTCACCGGGGCAGCCGGCTTCATCGGCTCGCATCTTGTCGAAGCACTGCTCGCCGCGGGACGGCGAGTTGTCGGCATAGATAGCTTTGACCCGTCCTATGACCCCAAGCTGAAACGCAGCAACGTCGCCCGACTGAGCGAGCATGAAGACCTGATCCTCGTCGAGGGCGACGTACGCGACCCCGTGTTCGTCAGGTCGTGTCTCCAAAAACACAAGATCAGCGTGGTCGTGCATCTGGCCGCGAGGCACGGTGGGGAAAACCCCGTTGAGGACCCCATCTCGTTGGTGGGGGATAACATCGTCGGTACAGTGAACCTGCTGCAAGCCTCCGTAGCAAGGGGCATCGAACGTTTCATCTACGGGTCGTGCGCTTGCGTCTATGGGGCAGCAAACCCAGTGCCCTTCTCAGAAGACCAGCCGATCTCAATGCCGACGACGCCCTATGCGGCCTCAAAAGCAGCGGGAGAAGCCTATTGCTACACGTACCATCATCTGTATGGCCTGCCGGTGGTGTGCCTGCGCCTGTTCAGTGTCTATGGTCCCCGCCAAAGACCCGATCTCCTCATCAGCAGATTTGTCCATCTCATGCTGGGTGACAAGCCTCTGCCGCTCTACGGGGACGGCGACACCAGCCGCGGTTTCACGTACGTCGGTGACGTTGTCCGAGGGATAGTCGCGGCCAGCGAACAGCCGAAACTTGGGGCAGACGGATCATTCGAAGTCATTAACCTCGGCAGCGACGCTCACTACACAGTCATGAACATCGTACGCGCTTTGGAACTACTGCTGGGGGTACAGGCAAGAATCGACTGGAAGCCGCCGCCTCCCGGGGATCAGCCGAAGGCGTGGGCGAACGTCGAGAAGGCGCGCCGGTTGCTGAACTGGACGCCGGAGACCAATCTTGCCACCGGCCTGCGCGCTTTCGCCCGATGGTGCAGAGAGCAGAACGGTAGCCCAGCCTCGGGCAGAGAGCCTTAGGAGCAGACGCCGCGGCCCGACGCCACAGTCATCCGTTAGCAGGACACCCGGTGGTCCCGCGGTGGGCACACCTTGGATGGGTCTCGGCGCTCGCTACGTCCGCGCAGGAAGAGGCCGACCGCAATCAGACCGAACCCAAGGAGCCCCAATGTCCCCGGTTCGGGTATGTCATTCTGGTACGTGTTCAGGTTCAGGTAATAGTCTCCGGTGCTGGTCCCGTATACCCCGGTCACGCGAATACGCCACCAGCCTTCGACATCCGCCCTATACGAGAAGTGCGACTTGCGGCTCGCGAAGACATCGTCTTGGGCGATCCGCGGGGTGCCGATAGGGTCGTACAATTCCAGGTAAGAGTCGAGACCGTCCGTCCCGAACAGATCGTCCGAGGTGCTGGCCGCTACGATGTCGTGCGCGGACATCCACAGGGCGTACCAGTCCTCTTCGTTTCTGGCTCCAATCGATCCGAAGATGGTGGTGGTGCTGAGAACCTGCTGGGCACTGCCAAACGCATCGTGTTCCGCGACCTCGTACACCCACCCGTCATTCTGTGGCCCGAAGTAGACGGCCTCCTCAAGGAAGTAGGCCTCGCCGAAGTTCATGCCGGCCGGCGCTTCCTGCCACTTCCACCATTCGGTGCCACCCTCGACCTTTGCCGATACTCCCTTGACGCCGTCGGAATTGCCGTCCAACCATGTGTCGCGGCAGGCAAACCACTGGTCGCCCGGTCCATTGTCCTGGTAGCCGTAGGCCACCACGGAGTGCCCTTTTCCGTTGTCGAGGCTCAGGTTCAAGATCATCGGCCTGCCTGCATCAATCTCACGCATGAGCAGGTTGAAGCCGAAAGTGCTTAGTGCATCCTGGGCGCCCATGGTGTTCTGATTGTAGACCAGGTGATGGTTCGAAAAGAACGTGTAGGACTCATCAATCGACGTCACCGGATCGTCCCAGTATGCGTAGCGCCTCATACCGGCGAAAATGTCCTGCGAGAACGATCCGCCTGCCGAGTCGGTGCCCATGAAGTCCGCGATACAGTTCAGGGGATGGGATGTGCCGGTGATGAACTCCTGACTGGCGACCATTCGTTTGGTGCCGGTACTGCCGTCATCATTGCCCCACCATGTCGAAGCATCGCCGTCGAAGAGGTTGCCGTAACCTGGCTTGGAGTCCCAGTAACCAAAGAGCATCCCTCCGGCGGTCGGCGAGCAGCCATGGAACCACTGGTACTCAGGCACACCCATCAGCGTGATCGTTGATGAATGCCCCCACGCAGGCAGCAGGAGAAGCAGCAAACAGAGGGAGCGGCTACTCATCCGTCAACATCTCGCCGGAGCGCCAATGTTGAGGCCCATGGCAGCCATTTCGCTTCACAGCCTATCCACTCCTTCACCTCCGACGATAGCTGCTAAGCGCCGAAGAGCGCTGCTCCGTGTGAGAGCAGCGCACTCGTGGATCAGGTCTGAAGAGCCTTTTGCCTCATCTCCGCCCCCGGAAGCTCAGGACTTCTGGCGTCGCCGCCGCATTAAGACGCCGGTGGGAACTGCTCCCAGGATCATCAGCAGACCGGGCGACAGTTCGGGCGTGGTCTCATCACTGTACCCGTTGGCGTTCGCATCGATGAAGTCATTCCCGCACCACATTGCGTAGTGCACGCTGGTCTTGCCGGATGGATCGAAAGCATCGGGAGCTTCCATGGGCATGCCGCCGGCTTTGAGGTTTGCGTTGTCGGTGAGCTGCATGCTCCCGGTCCAGTACCAGTTGAAGTCCATCCGCCAGTAGGTCGCCGGCAGTTGGTCGTTGGTGGCCTCGATGTGATCGTCGGCGAAGCGCTTTTCCGATGTCCCGTGCGTCCACTTGTCGCCATCGCCGATGTTACTGCTGTTCAGGTCGGACACCTTGGCCACGGGGAACTGGCTGCCATCGGGCGGGACCCACTCCACGAAGTTCGCCGCGTTATGCACCCGGTACAATGTGGGGGTCGTCGTGATGTCGTAAGGGGTGCCTCTCCAGTCGGACACGACGTTCTCCTTCTCGCTGGAGTCAAGCACCAGTGCCCAGTCGTAGATGGGGCCGGACGTCGGGGTCTCATCGGTATCGTACAGGTCGAGAGCAAGCACCGGGTTCTGACGATACGCCCAAGTGGAGGGCGTACCCCCCGCAGGTTGCCCGTAGTCGCGCTCATGTGCGTTGCGGCCATAGCCTGGACGCAGCGTCCCCGCTGGAGTGGGGTCCGTCCCGGTTGGGTCCTCTCCTCGCCACGACCAGTCGGGTGTCCACTCGCCCTCATCGCCAGGCCACCACGGCTCCACGCCCGGATAGCTGGTGATGATTAGCCACTCGAGAAAGGTCTCATTGTCTCGCGTCACCACGTCCACGAACAGGTGCTCGATGTCGAACCACTCACCGCCGCTTCCCGCTCCCGCAGTCGTCGTGTTGTCCTCGGACGCTTTCCACTCGACATTCGGCCTCTCCAGAGTGAAGACGTTGCCTGTCCATTTGCCCCAACTTGCGATCGGGCTGGCCTCGATACTGCCGAGCAGTAGAAACGCAAAAAGGATTGAGCCCAACAAGAAACTACGCATGCAAACTGCCCCCTTGCGTGTTGTCCGTCCACGGGCATTCCAAATAGGCAGAAAAAAGCCCGTGCGGCGTGTTCCATAGCTCGTGGTGCCGCACGGGCTTCTTAGACAATAGCACATACCGCATGAGTCAAATCTCAAGTATTGCACGGATGGTCATAATGATTGCATCAAGACCGAAGATGAAGGTGGGACCCCGGTCTCGGCAGAATGCTGAGTGCGCCGGTCAATGAGGCAACAGCATACACCGGCTGATGCTCCTCGCCTGCGGACACGGCATCGAGATGGCCTGACAGGCGAAAATGCCGGTCGCCGAACTGATGTTCAACTCTGGTGTTCTGGGGCCCATCAATGCCCTATTACCGTGGAATGCTCCACGTCCATTCGACCCTCTCCGACGGGGCCTACAGTCCCTCGGACCTGCGCGAGCGGGCCCGGAACGCTGGACTGAGCTTCGTCATTCTGTGCGAGCACACCTGGCGGCTTGGCGTCAACAAGCGACTTCAGGCGCTGCGGATATGCCAAGAGCTGAGTGACGATGGTTTCCTGTGTATGCTCGGGCTTGAATGCGGCCATCAGGGACGGCATGTTCTGCTGCTGGGGCCGCCCGATCTCATCTGCCGTGTGGAGGCTCCGGAGGTCGTCCTCGAACCCGCGGCGATGCGCGCGGCAGGTGGGATGACGATCTGGGCTCATCCCGCAGCCACGGCGTACCCGAGTCTGAGGCCTGGGATCCTGGCCGACTATGACGGTTGGGAAATCTGGAATCACTACGTCGATGGGCCAGTGCCCAGTCTTCCCATTCTCGCCATGCTCAGTGCTCAGCGGGCTCGCGGACGCTCTGTGGTGGGACTTGCCTCTGCGGATTTCCACGACGAACGGAGGCACCGGATCCTACCAACGCTGGGGTTGGACGTGCCCGCTCTGGGTGCGAGGCTGGTGCTGAACCGACTGCGGGAAGGCCAATTCGACGTGCTCTCGTCGGACGGCTCGCGATTGATGAATGGGTGCGCAGAGGGGCCCTACACTCCGACGCCCGGTGCCCGCGCCTATGCCTTGTCGCGGTACGGGCTGCTTCGGCTTCGCTCCTGCGCCGTATGGCTGTGGCGCGCCCTGCGCCGTCGGGTCCATGCGCATCCCTATTGCGCGTGACGCTTGCCGGGGTGAACCGCGCGGGTCTGCTGTAACGAAGTAGTTGCGGCGTTCTGCTCGCAGGTACGCAGACGGCGTCCGTACCCGATCCCGTGCTCCAGGTAGAACTGGCGGCGATTCGCGGAATCCGTGAGCGACCTTCTCAAGGCGTTCTAGACCATCGCGGAGCCAATGAACTGGTCAGACACATTCGCTCCGGGCCGCCAGAATCCGGCTGTTCGCCACACGCTCGTCAATAGCTTCCTTGAGCGCTCTGACGCTGAAGGGCTTTTCGAGGAATCCGATTAGCGGCGACTCTGGCAGAGCACCTTGCGGCACCGCCTCGATGTCTCCGGTCAGAATGACAACCGGAATGCTCCTTAGCCTGGGGCGGGACTGCATCTCCTCGTACAGCATCCACCCAGGCCCATCAAGGAGCTTGAGGTCGAGCAATACCAGGTCGGGTGGAAGCGTCTCCATGGAAGCGATACCCCCCGCACAACTCGACGCACATTGGGTCCGGTGGCCGAGCCGGGCGAGGACATCCGTCAGCAAGGCACGGATCGTTTCATCGTCGTCGACGATCAAAATGCGGACGCACACCGCGTTACGACCTCCGTGGATGCGCACCCCCCAGTCATCCGACACGGCAAACGCCCGCACGACACACCACTCACTCGTGGTGCCGCACGGGCGCTTCCATTATTGTGCCACAAAGCGAGGCCCACATAGCTAATGTTTGGCTAAAGATTACGTCCAAAATAGCCGATGAATGCCGTTGGAGACGAGCCACACGCGACTGATGTCGCATCCAGGCGCAAGTGCCGCTGCGGAACTCCTCGGAACGGATGACTTCGCGCATCACGGGCGCTGCCTTGTGCCCCAGGCCACCAGAGTGGCCATTCCCGGCCTGAGGGATGAGACGCACAACTGCACTGGCATCAGGCCGCCGCCCTTTAGCCGGAGGAAGAACCGTTGGAAAGTCGCGGATAATGGTTGACTCGCGCGTTGAAGTCTGCTATAGTAACTTGAGCAAATACAGAGAATATGGTGGCTGAGGTTGAGCGCATCATGATATCTGCGATAGCGGCGGTTGTTGGGGTTTGGCTCCTGGGGATCGTAGCCGTGATCTGTTGCGCGGTGGGCGCGTCGGCGGAGAAGCGCCTTGACGAGGCGGAAGAACTCGTCTCGGACGAACGTCAGATCGCCTGAATGCCGCGCGCTAAACAAGGGCAGGGAGAGGGCGAGTTGGGCGAGAGAGCTCTCTCTTCGAGTACGAATGCGCCCCGCACCATGCGGGGCGCATTCGTTGTCTTTAGGCAGAATATAGCTGTCCTTGATTGTGTTTGCGCACACTGGTGTGCATAATAGAGGGTGTGAAACTATTCCATAGTCCACGTCGCGGGCTCCGATGGTATGCCCCGCGGAGCCGTTTCGCGAGGACCTGAGCCCGGCCAGGAGGGTGCTGCCTCGAGGCCGGGTTGGCGAAGTCCCTGGCTCAACATGATCCCCAGCATCAGGTCGGTGCCCCCAGCGTTCGGGTGACCGGCCCGCGATCCGGCGACGAGTCCAGCCCTGCCCGCTGACCATCGGGCAGGCAGCCTCATCGCCAATGCACAATCCACCTTCTCCTGCGCCTGGGGGCAGACGGGATGAAGATACTGCTCGGGCACAAGTACTTCTTCCGCGGTGGGGGGACGTCCACGTACTTGTTCGCCCTTATGGATTACCTGCGCGAACATGGGCACGAACCCATTCCCTTCAGCGTGCGCTATGCCCAGAACGAGCCGTCCGAGTACTCCGACTATTTCATGAGCGCCCCGCTTGGCCCAGAGGCGTCTCATCTGCGCAACATGAAGATGACACCCATGAACGCCCTGCGCCTGCTTGCCCGGGCCACGTATTCCCTCGAAGCCCGGCGCAAGGTGCGCGACCTGATCCGGGACACCTCCCCTGACATCGCTTACGTCCACAACCTGTACAACTACATGTCGCCCAGCATGATTGACCAGTGCAAGGAACAGGGCCTGCCGGTGGTCATGCGCGTGCCGGACTTCAACCTGGTCTGCGCCGAACTGCACTTGCTGCGCGAGGGCCGGGTCTGCCGCGAGTGCGTCGGCAAGTCGCCGTTGCACGCGCTGAAGTACGGATGCCTAAAGGGTTCCAGGGCAGCCACCGCCGCGCGCGCCGTCTCGATGTGGGTTCACAATCTGCTGGGCGTCTACAACAATGTCGATCTCTTCATCACCCCCTCCAGTTTCATGCGCGATACGCTGATCGAGGCTGGTTACCACGAGAGCCGGATCGTACACCTGCGCAGCTTCTACTCCGGCCCGGCTGTTGAGACGGCCGAAGACGAAGAACGGGACTACATTCTCTACTTCGGGCGCATCGCCATTGAGAAGGCCATTGACACGCTCCTGCGGGCCTTCGCCATCGCGAACCGCGATGTGCGGCTTGTCCTCGCAGGCTCGGATGTTGACGGAATCACCGGCGACTTGACGGCCCTCGCGGCGGAACTGGGCATTGGGGACCGGGTGGAGTTTGTGGGACACAAGGGGCGGGATGAACTGGACAGTCTCATCACCCACAGCCTCTTTACCGTGGTGCCGTCCCGCTGGTACGACAACTGCCCGATGAGCGTGCTGGAGAGTTTTGCGTGCGGGAAACCAGTGATTGGTGCGGATATCGGGGGGATCCCGGAACAGATCACGCCGGAATGCGGCATGCTCTTCGAGGCCGACGACGCAGAGGCGCTTGCGTCCTGTATGACGGCCATGCTCGCTGACGGTGCAATGCGACGCAGGATGGGCCAGGCCGGCAGGAAGCGTCTTGTCGATCTGTACTCGCCGGAGACGCACTGTGAGACTCTGCTGGCGATTCTTGGAGCGTTGATCGCGGGGAATGCACCCGCGGAGATCGCACATGGCATCGAACAGGCGGCTCTACATACTGCTGGGGAGTGACTGCGACCCGGACCGTCCGCAGTACGGCGGCGTGGGTTACGACGTCCGGGACGGTCTGACGTGGCGGGGTGTGTCTCAGGGCGTCCCGAAGGCCCGTGAACTGGCGGACCAGGTGAGCCGGGAGATCGGGCTCCCGGTCCGCGTCACCTGGTGCGTGCGATCTGACGACCAGATGGCTCGGCTCTACGACGACCCGGCGTGGTCCTACAGGTCGCAGGACGGACTCTGGAAGGATCTGGCAGCGAAGGGCGACGAGATCGCGTGGCATGCCCACCTGTGGCGCTGGGACGAGAGTGCAGACTGCTGGTACCAGGAGACCGAAGACGCTGACTGGGCCAGCGCCTGTCTGTCCCAGGGGCACAGTGCGTTGGTCAATGCAGCCGGGGTCCCCGTGAACACATCACGCATGGGCTGGGAGTTCCACAACGATCATACCATGCAGACGGTGGACGCGCTAGGTGTGAGACAGGACTTCACCGCCATCGCGAACTGGTACACGCCGGGTGAGTCCAGCCGGGGCAGCCGGTTCCACTGCTATTGCGACTGGCGAGGCACACCCGCCACGCCGTATCAGCCGGGCCGGGCAGACTACCGCAGGCCCGCTGAACCCGGACGCGAGAGCCTGTCTGTGACCGAGATCCCGCTGTCCACGTTCACGTCCGGGCTGCTGGGAGGGCTGCGCACGGTCCGCAAAGCGCTGCGCTCGCGGGGACCTCGGGGGCTCACTGCGGCTTTCTCCGCGGGGATCTGGAGAGGCACTGCGTCCAAGGCCTATGTGACCATCCAGCCGATGGTCTTCCGCAAGCTGATTGCGGAGAGGCTGAGGGCCGTTGAACGGTCTTCCGACGGAACCGCGGTTCTTGCCACCGCCTTCCATCCTGACGATTTCCTGGAGGACGGCAGCCAGAGCCTCTACTCGAGTCGTCATTTCGCGGTGAATCTGCGGCTCATCGTCGCGAGTGCCCAGGCGCGGTTCATCGAGCCGGTGTTCGTGACCGCGGAGGAACTGGGGCAGCGGTTCAACGGTGGTGCCGGAGCCGGGTGTCAGGCACCGTCGGCAAGGGAGGCCCCGTGAATGCCGAGCCAGAGCCAGGCGAGAGAGAGGTACCGCGTCGGGCATCTCATCGATGACCTCTTCCCCGCCGGTGCGCAACTCGTGCTGAAGCTTGTGCTGCGTAACCTGGACCCTTCCGTATTCAGCAGCTTTGTCTACACTTTCCGGGACGGAGAGATAGGCGATCAGATCAGAGCCCTGGGCATCCCGGTCACAGTCCTGGCGAAGCGTAGAAAGCTTGACTTCAGCCTGGTATTGGGGCTCACGCGACAGTTCCGCGATGATGGCATTCAACTGCTCAATGCCCACATCTTCGGCGCCATCACACATGGCTATGTTGCAGCACTCATGGCCGGCGTTCCACATTTCGTGGCAACCGAGCACAACGTGAACGACTTCTACCCCCGATGGCGTCGGATCGTGAACCGGTTGGTACTGCCGCAATGCCAGGCGGTGGTTGCCGTGTCCCAAGCCGCGGCCGATGGCGTCGGGCGGCTGGGAGCAGACACAAGGCGTGTGGTCACGATTCCCAACGGGATTGACCTGGAACGCTTTGCCCACTGCCGGGAACGGCGTTCCGAGGCCAGAGAACGCATGGGCGTGCCCCCGGACGCTTTCGTCATCGGCAACGTGGCCCACCTGCAGCCGCAGAAGAACCAGGTGGAGCTGGTCCATGCGGTACACCGGCTCCGCAGTGAGGGTCACGATGCATACCTGGTGGTGGTCGGCGCGGATATTGGTGACGGCCCGAGGGTGCGCGCGGAGGCGGAGACGCTCGGCGTCTCGGGCCGTGTCATTCTCATGGGCAAGCGGGATGACGTGCCAGTGCTCCTGGGGGGCATGGACGTCTTCGCGCTCAGCTCGCTCTGGGAAGGGCTGCCCATGTCTTTGCTGGAGGCCATGGCTGCCGGCCTGCCTTGCGTATGCACGGAGGCGGGGGGCATTCCATCGGTGATCAGCAATGGCGAGAATGGCCTGCTCGTGCCCACAGGCGACCGCGAAGGGCTGATCGGGGCGATCAGGCAGGTGGCGACGAACCCCCCGCTGGCGCAGCGCATGGCCGAAGCCGCACGGGCAACAGTCGAGGAACGGTTCTCGGACCGGGCTATGGCCAGTGCATACCAGGAGCTGTACCTGAAGCTGCTGGAGACACGCGGCTCCGGGGTCGCGCAGCAGGAGACCGTGGCATCGACGCAGGTACCTTAGGGGAGCCGCAAACAAAAC
>Ga0255347_1005743_pt1 | contig 13898 bp, 10 predicted proteins | sample wastewater_treat_2_FD_192479 | JGI IMG/M metagenome (GOLD analysis project Ga0255347, IMG submission 192479) | Wastewater microbial communities from Lulu Island WWTP, Vancouver, Canada - plant24 | ecosystem: Engineered > WWTP > Wastewater > Unclassified | place: Canada: Vancouver, British...
TTTACGTGCAGAGTCTCGTGCGGGCCGTTTTAGGTCAGATTTGTACCACCGTTTGAGTGTATTCGCAATTGCAGTGCCACCATTACGTGAGTTGGGTGAAGATAAGCAGTTGTTGAGAGAGCATTTTTCAGCTTTTTATGCGAATCAAATTGGTCAAGCTCCTTTTAATTTAGAGCCTGCAGCACAAACGCGCTGGCTTGAGTATAACTTTCCTGGCAATGTGCGTGAGTTAAGAAATATTGTTATTCGTTTAATTGCTAAGTATTCAGGTAAAACTATTAAAGCCAGTGAATTGGTTGCAGAGTTTGATTTGTCGCAAACAGCGCAAACAGGCACGGATGAGCCGCTCAATTTTAATGATGAGGCTGGCTTAAAAGCGCAAGCTCAGCGGCATTTGCAAAATCAAGCTAATGTTTCACTTGATGTCGTATTAAAAACATGGGAAAAGGCTTATATTGAAGCTGCCATGCAAATGACGCATGGTAATTTGAGTCAAGCTGCTAAATTGCTTAATGTGAATCGTACAACTTTGTACAGCCGCATGGGCTCACCTGATTAAGAGTTACTGACTTTGTATTACCCCCATTTTGGCTTAAAAGAGCCGCCCTTTAAAATTACGCCAAATACGGACTTCTTTTTTTCTGGCGGTAATCGCGGCGCTATATTGGATGCATTAGTTTACGCAATCACTAATGGCGAGGGAATTGTCAAGGTAGTTGGTGAGGTGGGCAGCGGTAAAACTATGCTGTGCCGCATGTTGCAAACCATTTTGCCTGAAAAAGTTGAGAGTATCTATCTCGCTAACCCCAGTGTTGCGCCCGAGGATGTGCTTCACGCAATTGCTTTTGAACTGCAATTGAAATTGCCAAAAAGTGCTGATCGATTAAAAGTGATGCAAACTTTACAAACTCACTTACTAAGTCGCCATGCGGCTGGTAAACAGGTGGTGATTTTTGTAGAAGAAGCGCAAGGCATGCCGATTGCTACGCTTGAAGAAATTAGGTTGCTATCAAACTTAGAAACTAAGCAAGATAAATTGCTGCAAATAGTGTTGTTTGGCCAGCCAGAATTGGATGATAACCTTAATCAGCCACAGATTCGCCAACTGCGCGAGCGCATTACACACAGCTTTAATCTTGGCCCACTACAAACTAAAGATATTGCTGAATATCTCATTTTTCGTTTGCGTGCGGCAGGGTATTTCGGCCCACCTATTTTTACCGATGGTGCGGTAAAAAAACTCTCTAGCGCAGCGCAAGGTTTAGTGCGGCGTGTCAATATACTGGCAGAAAAGAGTTTATTGGCAGCGTATGCGGATAATGTGCATCAGGTTACCGTCAAGCATGTGAATGCTGCCATTCATGACAGCGAATTTGGCACCAATACTCGCCCACTTAAGCAGTTAATGACTTCAAAATACGGATTGATTAGCATTTTAGGCTTGGTGGGTATTGCTGCAATGCTAATTTATTGGGGAGTACAGCATCAGCAAAGTGCTAAAGTGTTGAGTACGTCAGTTGCTAACAAGCAAACGGTAAAACAAAATATCGCGGTTGATGCTCAAGCTGCATCTAATGAAACGGTTGTAATGAAAGATGCTGCCGAGCAATTGCTTGAAAAGCGTTTGGCGATTACTCAGCAGTGGTTGCGTATCAATGCTCCCAATACAATTACCTTGCAAATTATGACTTCGGCAGATGAAAACAAAGCCAAAAGTGCGTTGGAATCATTAAGCCATCAAATTGAAATCGATAACGTGTATTTGTACCATCAAAAACAAAATGGTGTGACGTTAACCGTGTTTTTATATGGTGCTTACCAGCAGCGCTCAGATGCTTTGGCTGCAGTGCAGGCCTTACCAGCACAACTAAAAAATAACCGCCCTCAGCTGCGAACATTGTTGGGAATAAACAACGAGCTTGAACAAAAACAGTAGAAACCATCCGTAAATTATTGTTTTGCTTTGGTATTTTATATAGATACCACTTGCAATTTTATGGTATTGTGCAAAAATACCGTAAATTGCAGTTTAAAGCATTCGATAAGGGGTTAGCTTTGGTACATCACAAGCTCATACTAACGTTAGTAAGCGCAGCTTTAGCATTGGGCTTGGCATCTTGCGCACATGAATCAAAAGTCCAGCCATCAAATGGTCACATTGATGGGCAAAATGATGCTACACACCAAATACCTCAAGCTAATGCATCAGCTGATGTCAACATCCCCAAACCAATTACTAAGAACGTTTATTTACCCGAACCTAAAGCTAAAGCAAAAGAGCCTGTTTATAGCATTGTGGTGTACGACACACCCGTAAAAGAAGTACTGTTTGCAATTGCGCGTGATAGTAAATTCAATGTGGATATTCACCCAGCTATTAAAGGCAATGTGACGCTAAATGCGGTAGATCAGACGCTACCAGCGATATTGGAGCGTATATCAAAACAAGTTGATTTAACATACAAAATTCAAAATAACGTGCTTACGATTGCACCAGATCAGCCCGTGTTGCGCACATACAAAGTTGATTACGTAAACATGTCACGAGATACGACAGGTTTTATTGGGGCAGATGGTCAAATTTCGAGTGCATCGCAAAGCTCTGGTACTAATGGAACGGTCAGTAACAGCACTGGTAATGGCGCTAATAATAGCTCTCGAACTGCTGTAACAATTGAGTCAAAAAACCGCTTCTGGGAGACTTTGGAAAAAAATCTCAAAGATATATTAGCTGAGACTGATAAGGAAATTCTTATCACAAGAACAGGAAATGCTACAAAATCAAATACTAAAACATCAAAAATAAACTCGGAAGCTGATAGCGCAAATGCAGCTGATACAAAGCGTGAAAAAGAAGAGGATATTAATGAGTACAAAACACTGTTTGCTGGCACGGTTATTGTTAACCGTGAGGCGGGCATTATTAATGTGCGTGCAACCAACAAGCAACACGAAAAAATTCAAGACTTTATCGATAAAGTGATGTCAAGTGTACGACGTCAAGTGCTGATAGAGGCAACTATTGTTGAGGTGCAGTTAAGTGATAGCTTTCAAGCAGGAATTGACTGGAGTCGATTTGGAAATACTGCAACGAGTAGTGGGTTTACTTTTCAACAAACACTAGGGCCGGATATTGATGCTGCAAGTAATGGTTTTTCAGTAGGGTACTTAAATCCGGTTAGTACCTTGGGCAATATTGCTGCTTCGGTGAAGCTACTTAAACAGTTTGGTGATACTAAAGTTATTTCTAGTCCCAAGTTAATGGTACTTAATAATCAGACAGCTGTTTTAAAAGTAGTGGATAATTTGGTTTACTTTACCGTGCAAGCTCAGCAGTCTCAAGGAACTCAAGGGGGTGTGTTGTCAACTGTTACGACTACACCCAATACTGTTCCGGTCGGTATTGTGATGAGTGTTACACCGCAAATCAATGAATCAAGCGTAGTAAGTGTTAATGTAAGGCCAAGTATTTCACGGGTAGTGAGTTATGTGCGTGACCCTAACCCACAATTAAATGGCGCGAATGGCGCAACAATTATTCCAAGTCAAATACCGCAAATTCAGGTGAGAGAAATGGAGTCATTATTGCAGGTGAATAGCGGTAATACAGCAATATTAGGCGGCTTGATGCAAGATGAAGTAAAGCGTAATACGGATGCTGTTCCTGGACTGTCTGACGTGCCTGGGATAGGGGCTGTTTTTAAGGGGCGTGACCAGAACAATAAAAAAACTGAACTGGTAATTTTTTTACGGCCTACTGTAGTCAAAAATGCAAGTTTGGAAAGTGATGAGCTTGCTAGCTATAAGCAATACCTGCCTTCAGAACAATTGAAAAAAACACTTGAGTCTGAAAGTAAAAGGTAAGTAGTCTTATGAGCTTACTCATTAAAGCCCTAGCCAATGCTGAAAAAGATAAGCAGGCAGAACGCGATAAGCAGCAGCGTAAGGATACCTTGTCGCTAGAACTTGCTCCAAAAGATGAGGTTGTGCAGCAACGCGTAGTAAACGAGCTTAATCACTTAAGTGCTCAAACGGCTGAAGAGTTTTTGTCATTAGAAGCAGAGGCTGGCTTAGGGGCGATTCCTGTTGTGGTCACTAAAAAGTCGGAGTCTTTGCAAGACAAACCTATGCCTGAAAAGGCTTTGGCTTCTACTGTGAATCAAAAAGGCAGCTATTCACCACAACCAATTGAGGCGGAGTTGCGTTCTACTGAGCGAACACCTCACACATTACAGCCAGAGGCTCATGCTTTAGATTCAAATCAAAAGGCGGCGGCTAAGGTTTTTGTAGCTAATCAGTCAGTAAAGTCGCCTAGTTCGATTGGTGCTCTATTGTTGTTAGGTGTGGGCGGGGCATTAATTATTTTGTTGGGAATGAAGGGCTATCAGTATTGGGCAAAGCCTGCGCCTGTGTTGGTACAGCACAGCGCATCTTTAACAGAGCCAAGTGTAGCAGAGCCAAGTGTAGCAGAGCCAAGTGTAGCAGAGCCAAGTGTAGCAGAGCCAAGTGTAGCAGAGCCAAGTGTAGCAGGCTCAAGAGCGGTTGTAGCTGAATCAAAGAATGAGCAAATTGGCAGCCAGTCAGCGGTGCTGCCAGCAAATGATGCTAAAAATACAGAGCTGCTAGAGACGGCTGACAAATCAATGGTTAAGGAAGTTGTTGATAGCCCCGTTGTGAAGAGTGCAGCGGTTGTGGCAAGACCAGCTAAACAGCGTGAAAATCGTCTAGATAAAAATGACGAGCGTGCTGCAGCAGTTGAAAGTAATGTTGAGGTAACGCATAAGGCTGTGCACAATATGGAAAATCAAACGCCGTTAAGATTAAGTAGTAAAACATCGGCAGCTACGGTGGACCCAACTTTGCTTGCGGCTTATCAGGCTTTTAATCGCGGTGAAGATGCTGCAGCACAGCAGCAATACCGTGAGGTGTTGAAGCGAGATATTCGTAATGTGGATGCCTTGCTAGGAATGGCTGCAATTGCGCAACGCCAAGGGCGAGAGGCTGATGCAGCGGGATGGTACCAAAAAATATTGGATGTTGAACCGCAAAATAGTATTGCGCAATCTGCATTGGCTAGTCCACAAACTAATCTTGATGCAACAAGTGCAGAGAGCCGTATTAAAAATATGTTGGCACAGCAGCCAGAAGCTGCGCATTTACATGCGGCATTGGGTAATATTTATGCAGAGCAAAATCAATGGGCATCGGCACAAGGTGCTTATTTTAATGCAAGCCGTTTTGATGCCAAAAACGCTGATTATGCATTTAATGTGGCGGTAAGTTTGGAACATATGGGTAAAAAATCGCTTGCATTATTGCAGTATCAACGTGCATTAACATTACTCAATGAGTCTGGCGGTGCAAGCCCAGATAGAGCGACATTAGAAGCTAGAATTCAAGCACTTCAGTAACCAATCAATAATAGACTAACTTAATGGCAGAGCAACGACGAATCCTTCGCTTAGGCGAGTTAATGGTGCAACAAGGGCTGATTACAGAAGATCAGCTGCGTATTGCAACGATTGAGCAAGAGCAAAATGACTTGCCATTAGGTCGTCAATTAGTGCGTCTAGGTTTTGTGTCAGAGGCAATGGTGCGCGATACCGTTGCGCATACAATAGGACAAGAAAGTATTGATTTGTCGCTAGTCGTGGCCGATTTAGATGCGCTGCAAATGGTGCCACAAGACTTTTGTCGACGACATCATTTGTTACCCGTTGCCTTTGAAGAGGTTCGCCAAACCTTGGTTGTGGCAATGGCTGATTTGTTTAACGTGGTTGCATTAGACCAATTACGCGCTTTGCTCGGTGGTAAAGTGCAGCTTAAGCCTGTGCTAGCTGCTGAGGCACAGCTTGAGGAGTTTACTGATCAATTCTACGGCTACGAGTTATCTGTAGATGGCATTTTGCGTGAGATTGAAACGGGTGAAATTGATTATCAAAGCTTAACTGCTGGTGGTGATGAGTACACCCAACCGATGGTGCGTTTGGTGGGCGCTTTGCTCATGGATGCGGTGAAACGTGGTGCATCTGATATTCACTTTGAGCCAGAATATGCATTTTTGCGCATTAGGTACAGAATTGATGGCGTATTGCAACAAATCCGTAGCTTACATAAAAGCTACTGGAGTGGCTTAGCCGTTAGGCTCAAGGTCATCAGTGGCTTGGATATTGCTGAAATTCGCGCTCCGCAAGATGGTCGTCTCAATATGAATTTATGTGGAAGGCCTATTGATTTTCGGGTTTCAACACACCCAACAATTCATGGTGAGAATATTGTATTACGCGTGTTAGACCGTGAAAAGTCGATTATTCCGATGGATCGTATGGGGTTGCGATCTGAAACTTTGGACGAAATGCAACTCATGTTGACTCGGCCAGAAGGTATTTTAATTGTGACAGGGCCAACAGGCAGCGGTAAAACTACCACGCTTTATTCTTTGCTCACACATTGTAATACTGAAGCGGTCAATATTATGACCTTAGAAGACCCTGTTGAGTACCCTGTCACGATGATGCGCCAAACATCTGTGGCAGAAGTGAATAAAGTTGATTTTGCTAACGGTATACGCTCAATTATGCGGCAAGACCCCGACATTATTTTAGTGGGCGAAATTCGTGATAACGATACCGCGACAATGGCCTTTCGTGCTGCAATGACCGGACACCAAGTTTTCAGTACCTTGCACACTAATTCAGCATTAGGGGCCTTTCCTCGCTTGCTTGATATTGGGATATTGCCCGATATTATGGCAGGCAATATCATTGGCGTGGTTGCGCAACGTCTTGTGCGGGTGCTCTGCCCGCATTGCAAAGAAGCTTATGAACCTGACGACCTAGAGCGTAAAATCATGCGTTTGAAGCCTAGCGAAAAACGACCAATATTTAAGCCAAAAGGCTGTAAACATTGTAATCAAAATGGTTACCGTGGACGCATGGCTATTATTGAGTTATTGCGCATAGACAGTGATTTTGACTCGTTAATTTCGCGCCGTGCACACCTTGATGAACTTCAAGCATTAGCGGTCAATAAGGGATTTATTTCGCTGGCAGAAGATGGCATACGCCGTATATTGGAGGGTTATACCAGCTTAAAAGAAGTCATGCGGGTGATTGATTTAACTAGCCGTATGAACGAGTTAATTGGTAAGTAAAGTGCAAAAAAGTAAAACACATGGCTGCCTATAACTACAAAGCTGTTGACCAATTAGGACGCCCAGCATTTGGGCAGCTTGATGCGCAAAATGAGGTGGATTTAGAAATCCGCCTAGCCCGCATGGGTTTAGATTTAATCACGTTTAGACCTGCAAAAAAATCAGCCAGTTTGATGAACTCAAGCCGTGTCAGCCATCAAGATTTGGTGATGTTTTGCTTTCAAATGGAGCAGCTTTCAAGCGCAGGTGTGCCGCTGCTAGACTGCCTACACGATATGCGGGAGTACAATCCAAATCCTTATTTTCAAAAAATATTAGGGGCGATTAGTGCGGAGGTAGAGGGCGGAAAAATGCTATCACAAGCGCTAGCAGAGCATCCAAAGGTATTTAATGAGGTCTTTGTAAGCTTAATTGAGGCTGGTGAAAAAACAGGACAGTTGCCAGTCGTGTTCAATAATTTATTTGAGACAATACGTTGGCAAGATGAGTTAGTCACCCAAACAAAAAAATTACTGACTTACCCCGCTTTCGTGGGGGTGGTAGTGTTCGCGGCGGTTGCATTTTTAATGACCTACTTAGTGCCGCAAATGGTTGGTTTTTTAAAAAATATGGGCCAAGAGTTACCGTTGAACACTAAAATTTTAATTGCCGTATCAAATGCAATGGTGAGCTATTGGTGGGTGTTCTTAGGCGTTCCAGCGTTGCTATTTTTCGGATTGTTTTATGCTATTTCAACTAATCCTGTAGCACGCTATCGATTTGATAGAGTTAAGCTCAACATGCCAATAACAGGGCCAATTTTGCACAAAATTATCATGGCACGTTTTGCACGCTATTTTGCACTCATGTATCAAACGGGCATACCAATTTTAGATGCAATTAAAATTAGTGAAAAAATTGTTAGCAACCGTGTGGTGGCTGATGCATTAGGTCGCGTGCAAACTCAAATCAATGCGGGTGATGCGATGAGTGAAAGTTTTCGCAATGCGGGTATTTTTCCGCCATTGGTGGTGCGCATGATCAAGGTGGGTGAAAATACGGGCGCGCTAGATAAAGCATTGCTCAATGTGAGTTATTTTTACGATAGAGATGTTAAAGACTCATTAGAAAAAATGCTTAAAATGATAGAGCCAGCTCTGACCGTTATTTTAGGTTTAATTTTAGGGTTTATTATGATGTCGGTGTTGGGCCCAGTTTACGATTCATTTAGTAAATTAAAAATTTAAATGTTCAAAAGTAATCAGCATAAAATTTTGCTATGTGCCACCGCAAATCATTTGCTTGCGGGGCTTTGGCGTGCAGGTCAACTACAAGGTAGCCAAACATTCAATAATGATGAAGATGGTCATTTTTTATTTGCTGAATTTTTACAACAGCATTTAGATACGCCCGTTTATTTAGTTGTCGATGCGGTTGAAGAAGATTACAAACTAGAAAATTTACCCCACACAGTAGGAGCAGCAAAGCGAGAGTTAATAGATCGTAAGCTAAACCAGTATTATCGAGGCTTGGTTTATCGCTCTGCACATTTTATTAAGCGAGATACCGAAAAGCGCAAGGATGATCAGTATTTATTTGTTGCTTTAAGTAAAGACGATTTTGTAAAAGCTTGGGTAGCAATAATTCAGGCAGCAGATGCGCCGTTAGTGGGCGTTTACTTGCTTCCTATGCTAAGCCAGATGTTGGTTAAGCAGCTTAAATTAGCCGCACCACATATTTTGTTGAGCGAAAAGCTTTCTTCGGGTTTACGCCAAACTTATTTGCATAACGGTCGTTTGCGCATGAGCCGTTTAGTGCCTAATGTGCCAACGGATGAAGCCCAGCTGGGGTATTTTTATCTGGCTGAAACTGAAAAAACACGCCTGTACTTAATCAGCCAGCGCTTTATCTCGCAAGAAACTTCCATTGATTTGGTGCTGGTAAGCCTAGACGCAGATACGCAAGCAATTGCACATAGCATCAACCAAGAGCAAAATATTACGTGTACGGAAATTGACTTAAGCCAAACTGTAAAAGCGCTTAATCTACCAGTACATTTAATGCGTCAAGCACCAGAATTGCTGCACATGCAGCTTTTAGCTAAGGCAAATCAGGTTGATAGTTTAGCGCCTAGTGCTCAAACTAAAGCGTATAAAACGCGTAAGGCAAAGCGGGTTATAAGCATTGCAACTACAGCTATAGGCATGTTGGGATTAGTGGTGACGGGGCTATTGTTTAAGCAGGGTTTTGATTACAAAGAAGCCTATGCACAATCATTACAAGACACCGTGATTCAGCAGCACCGTTATGATGAGGCAGCCAAAAACTTCCCCAATACACCAATTAGCGCAAGCGATTTACAAGTTGCGGTTAACCTTGATAAAGTCATTGCTGCTTTTCCGAAGTCACCACGCAGAATGATGCAGGTTGTCAGTGCGGCGTTAGAGCAGTCGCCTGAAATTCAGCTTGATCGTTTACGCTGGGCGTTAAGCAATGATTTAAATATGAAAGATGACGATAAATTATTGCCAGCAGGCAGCCCTCAAAGTATTTTGACTGACAAAGCCGCTATCACGACAGATGTCACTCAATTGACTGAGCAAGGGTTTGTTAATGCCGAGATTGCTAGTTTTACTGGCGATTATCGTGCCGCGTTAAATAGCGTGAATAAATTTGTGAGCAATATCAAAGCTGATAAAAATGTTGCCGCAGTAGAGGTTATACAAGCACCCGTTAATGTGAGTTCGTATGTGGGTTTGCAGGGTAGCACTACTGATGAGCAGTCTACGCAAAGGCAGCCAGCATTGTTTAAATTAAAAGTGGTGATGAAGCCTCTAGCGCTAGCTTCTGGGGGAGCTACATCACCATGAAGCAAACTGATAAAAAGAGGCTAGACACTAATAAACTGCAAACACCTTTGCTCATCATGGCATTTGTGAGTGTGCTTTGTGTCGCGTTAGTGGTATTAGCTTATCTATATAGCGGTAAGCAAGAAAAAGCACTCAATGCTCAGCAAAGTGCATTAAACTCAGCACGCCAGCACTATCAGTCAGCGGGTGTTGAAAAAGAAACTATTATCCAATTTCTACCGCAGTATCAAGCACTGATTGATAAAGGTTTTGTCGGTGAGGAAAAGCGAATTGAATGGGTAGATGAATTGCGTGCACAACATAAAAATCACAATTTATTTGATGTGAAATACAACATTAGTCAGCAAGAACCTTATAGACCTGCATTTGCGATGAATATTGGTGGTTTTGTATTGAATCGTTCGGTTATGAAGCTTGATTTAGACATGTTGCATGAAGGTGACATATTGCAGTTAGTCGAATCGTTAGCGGAAAAAAATACCGCTACATTTGTATTGAGAGACTGCGAGCTAACTCGACTGAATCTTAATAGTGCGCAAATGAGTAAACAGCTGATTCCCAACTTACACGCACAATGTGAGTTAGATTGGCTTACCTTGCATGAACCACCTGTGGGTGTGCAAGCTGGGATTACTCCATGATTAAGCCTAAGGTTTATTTAATTGTAATGGTTTGTACGTTTGCGCTATCGTTGCCAGTTATGGCTGGCGATAATTTAGGCCGCTTATTTAGCAGCCCAAACGAGCGCACCAATTTAGATTACTTGCGGAAAAATCAAAAACTGAAAGTAGTGGTGCCTACCCCTAATATTGAGCAAGATAATGTAGTGAAAATTGCCCCACCTGAATTGCCTGACCCAATAACTTTACAAGGCTATGTAAAACGTAGTGATGGTAAAGCCAGTACCTTGTGGGTTAATAATCAACCCGTGCAAGAAAACAGCACCGTGGATCATGTCAAAATCGGTAAACTAAATCAACGTGGATATTCTAAAAAAGGAGCAACTTTAGAAGGCGTTGAAATCAATATTCCAGCTAATGGCAAACGTGTGCGCTTAAAAGCAGGGCAAACATATGCACCCGAGAGTAATAAAATTTACGAGCGGCAAGTTGTTGAAAAAGCCAGAAGGCTCGAATTAGAACAAAGTGGTGTAATAGATGGTGGCAATTAATCGCCGCAACTATAATAAAGTTAGGCTCGAGAGTGGCGGAGCACTCATTATTTTCGTGTTTGTAATAGTGTTGGTGATGACCGCATTTTTGCTAAAAGTAAATGATCCTGAAGTCTTGAAGGCGAATCAAGACAAAAGGACTATGCAAACATTACAGCAGGCTAAAGTGGCTCTAATCGCTTGGTCCGTAAGCCATGCCAATCATCCTGGGCAGATGCCTTTTCCAGATAGAAATGCAGATGGTAATTATGACGGTAACAGCGACTGCAACTCACCAACTTCAACTTTTAATTACAGTTTTTTAATGGGGCAGTTGCCTGTTATTGGTCAAACAAATCCTTGTACAAATCCGCAAGTTGGTCTGGGGGAGGATTTTAAGGATGCTGACGGTAATCGGCTTTGGTTTGCAGTCTCTCGAAATTTAACGCATATTTACGAGAATGGGACAGTGACAACATTGCGTGACCCTGTAATTAACCCAGATGTTGTAAACTATCCTGCAGCAAATCCTGAAATTAATAATTATCCAGCTATCGCGAGTGCGCCAACTTACAACTATCCTTGGTTAAAAGTACTAGATTCCAATGGTAATTTAATTTCAGACCGCGTAGCCGTCGTCATTATCGCTCCAGGTGCTCCCATTGGTGGGCAAAGCAGGGCTAGTGTAGCACCTAACCCAAGTGAATATTTAGATAGCTTTGTAAAAGGAGGTATAACTTATAGCAACGCTAGCTATACCGTTGCTGATCAAGCGTTTGTAGTAGGTTTAGATGGTCGAAATGTAAGCGACTCCGATCCTCGTTTTAGTCACCCCTATTACTTTAATGATAAATTAATTTACATCACAATAGATGAGTTGATTTCCGCGCTCAATAATAGAGCGGCTGCTGAAGCCAGCAGGCTCCTTAATCAATATAAAGTTAAAACGGGTCAATTTCCTTATGCGGCACTGCTAGACTCAAGGCAGGAGAATCATATGTCATCTGGGTTGCTTCAAAAGGGACTTTTACCAATAGACGCTACCGATGTGTGTAGTTGTGAGTCGTATTTAAAATGCACCTGCAGTTTTAAACCTATATCAAAAGTGACTTTTAAAAGAGGTGCTGGCACTTGGGCGGCAAGTACGTTGTCTTGTAGTCGTTACTCTGCCAATTGTAATTGTACAGGTGCAGGTAGCTGTACAAGTGGCGCGGAATATTTTACATGTGATTCTGCTGGTGTGTGTGAGCATAATGTATCAGGTAGTAACAGTTTCACTTACACAGTCCCAGATTATGCAAACATTAGAAAACTAATGGCCAGTGGATGTGCTGATCCTGTTGGAAAAACTATAACTTGTAGTGATGTGGGTCAGTTTGCGATTGGGCTTGATGTACCTGCATGGTTTAAGGATAATCTCTGGCAGGATTTTTTGTATTACGAATGGTCAGTTGCCAACAATTTGAGCTTTGGTTCTCATAGTGGTATTAATGCATTGTTAATTGGCATGGGTACGGGTCTCACCAACGAAGTTTCGATAGTTCAAAATCGACCATCACTTAGTTTATTAGACTATTTAGATAGCACAGAAAATACAGACGGTAACTTGCAGTTTGAGGCATTTAACAAGAAAAAATCACTTAACTACAATGATCAGCCATTTATCGTGGCTCCATGACACAATTGAAAAATACAAAAATACAAGGGTTTAGTTTGGTGGAAATGGCAATAGTTATTGTCATTTTTGGATTGTTGCTTACAGCCTTTCTAGTGCCGTTACAAGCACAACGCAATATCGCTTTTCAGCGTAATACTGAAACAACCTTAGAAAATGCAAAACAAGCTTTAATTGGTTATGCGCAAGCAAATGGCCGCTTACCGTGTCCAGCAACGGTTATCTCAAACGGCAGTGAGGCGCCATTGGGTGGCGGAGCCTGCACACAACAAATAGGATTTTTGCCAGCAGCTACACTCGGCATCCAACCAACTGATGCCCAAGGTTACGCGATTGATGCATGGAATAATCGTATTGTTTATGCGGTGTCACAGTTTAATAGTGCAGGAGGGGCTGTAACCCCTGATTTCACAACTGTTGGTGAGATGTCTAATGTGGGTATTAGTAATTTGGCACCAGATTTGCGAGTGTGTGGAATATCAACTGCGGCAGGTTGTACTAGCACTATTAATTTAATCAATAACGCAGTTGCGGTTATATATTCTACTGGTGAAACTGGCACTTTAGGTAGTGCAGGTAAAGCAGATGAGATGGAAAATCTGAATGCAGTAGCAAATGTAGATACCGTTTTTGTTAGTCACGACATTCGTGCGAATGATCCAAATGGTGAGTTTGATCATCAAGTAACTTGGATTTCACCATACATCTTATATAACGCTATGTTGCAAGCAGGGCAGTTGCATTAATTTCTATGAACGATAACCAACTTCTTCGCTATAGCCGCCATATATTACTGCCTCAAATTGAGTATGAGGGGCAAGAGAAGCTCACAAAAAGTCACGCCTTAATTGTTGGAGCGGGTGGGTTGGGTTCGCCAGCAGCGCTTTATATGGCGTCTAGCGGCGTGGCTACGCTTACCATTTGCGATTTTGATGTAGTAGATTTAACTAATTTGCAGCGGCAAATTATTCACACAACACAAAGCGTGGGTATTAATAAAGCAGTGTCTGCGCAGCAAGCTATTTTTGACATTAATCCTGACGTTACGGTGCAAACTATTCAAAATAAAAC
>Ga0255347_1005746_pt1 | contig 13894 bp, 14 predicted proteins | sample wastewater_treat_2_FD_192479 | JGI IMG/M metagenome (GOLD analysis project Ga0255347, IMG submission 192479) | Wastewater microbial communities from Lulu Island WWTP, Vancouver, Canada - plant24 | ecosystem: Engineered > WWTP > Wastewater > Unclassified | place: Canada: Vancouver, British...
ACATTAAAACGCTGGATTGAAGAGGGGCAGATGACACTTTGCCTTCCGACAAGGTTTATTGACACCTCGAAACAGGCAAAACCTATGCGGGAGACGAGGAAGGTGGTTTTAGTACAGGAGATTATGCAGCGAAAAGTTGTCACTATAAAGGAAGGCCAGGAAATTACTGAAGCTGCCAGGAAGCTCCTTAAAGGAGAGACAAACCACTTACCGGTCCTGAATGAACAGGGACGGCTTACAGGAGTTATTACTACCTTTGATATTGCCAAGGCAGTCGCAAGACCTGAACGAAAAGTAAAAGTTCAGGACATTATGACCAGGAATGTCATTACGACACAGGCTGATGAACCAATTGACATTGCAGCGCAGAAACTGGAACATCATCGTATCAGCGCACTTCCGGTCGTTGATGCTCAGAACCAGTGTATTGCCATTCTTCATGCAAGTGACCTTGGCAAATTATTCAAACCAGGCGGGGGGAGACCATGAAATTACTGGTCAGGCTCATCCATGACAGCAAACCTATCATTGCCCAGGTTGTAAAGGACACAGGAGTCCTGATTAATGTAGACAGGGCAAGATCAGATGCTCATGAAGGGGAGGAAGCACTTGTCGATGTCCCGGACGAAGCCTGCATCCAGGTTAGCGACCGAATGAGAAGCCTTGGTGCTGAAGTCAGGATACTGGAAGAAGGGATAAGGCATGACGAAGAGGAATGTGTCGACTGCGGGGCATGTATCTCAATCTGCCCGAAAAAAGTCTTTTCCTTTGATAAAGACTGGAAATTGCAGGTTGAAACAAAAAAATGTATACTATGCGGGCGGTGCATCATCAGCTGTCCCCATTCAGCATTGTCTTTAAGTTATTAAACTGAATGACAATCCGTCATCATTTTGAACTCAGGGAGACTGTTGCCACGATCCTTGCCGATGATGAAGAAGTAATAGATGTGGCCTGTGAAGGGATTCGTAAGGCAAGGCATGAAATCGAGAGATATATAATTCAGGACCCTTTTTTTAATTTAAGCCTGGAACCACTTGTCATAAAAGACGGACCAGGCATTATTCTGAACATGGCTTTTGCTTCATCAAAAGCTGGTGTAGGACCTATGGCTGCTGTCGCCGGAGCCATTGCCCAAGCCGGGGTAAGTGCAGCAGAAGAAAAGGGGGCCACTTTTTGCATTGTTGATAATGGGGGAGATATTGCCATGATAACAGACCGATCGGTCAGGGTCGGCCTTTATGCCGGCAGCTCATCCTTATCAGGGAAATATGCATTTCTAATCCCCTCTAAAAAGGAGATCTTCGGTATATGTACTTCCTCGGCGACTGTTGGTCACTCACTTTCATTTGGAACGGCAGACAGCGTTACTGTATTCTCTTCTGATCCGGTTCTTGCCGATGCCGTAGCTACTGCAGTCTGCAACTTACTGTCAGTTGAAGATCAGTCATGTCTTGATGATATCGATCCACAGATAGAAGGAATTTTTGCTGTACTTGGTGAACAGAGTATCTCCTGGGGCATAGTTCCTCCAGTCATCAGGATTGAGAGTCGTGAGGAACTCATTACCGCAGGAGGCTTAGGCTTTTTCCCTGGTAAGTCAATATGAGGTATGATAAAGCATGACCAACATTACCAAGATTATTGTGACACTTGACTTTCTCGAGTTCCCTGATACATACACATGCAGGGGCGGAAATAGAACCCCGGCTATAAACATTAAAAATCTGGATGCCGGGTCGGTAGCGATCATGGTGTTTAACCCTTTCATAAAAACATGCTGCTCTTTCACCCCATGGATTATCTGGAACCTGCCGCCACTTTCCCGTATCCCGGAAGGAATACCAAAAGAGCCAATAGTTACATATCCTGTGCAGGCAGTTCAGGGAAAAAATGATTATGGAACCATCGGGTATCATGGACCATGCCCACCAGATGGTGAGATGCACAGGTACCAATTCAGAGTATATGGACTTGACAGCATGCTTGATCTGCCACCAGGTTCAGGAAAAGATGAACTAATTCAGGCGATAAAAGGCCACGTTGTTCAATATGGAGAGACCGTGGCTTTGGCACGGTAACCTGCCCGACTGTTGATCTTCAGTGAACTGAAAGCTCTGGTTTTAATAAAGCTGCAGAACTATCAGCCATCTCCGGGACCGTATCAACAACCATCGGCTGGACTGCACCTGGTCTATGGCTCTTTACCGGACATTTCCAGAACGGGTATGGGCACTGACGATGGCATTTCTCTTCAGAGCACACAGGCATCCCGTGAAGAAACCACAGGTACAGGCAATGTGGACGGTTAGGAACTTTCTTACTCTTTACAGTCACTCAGCACCGACTTCCTGCTGTTATCATTAGTATATTTTCTATTAGAAGACTTTTAAGGTTTCGAAATCATGTAACTCGATTTCAGCCAGCATATCGGTTCCTGACGGCCAAAAAAACTGCCATTAAGGCTGCAACTGTTGCAACACTATTCATAATCCCGGATCTGGTTGGCAAAGGTCTCGGAGTCTCTACAGGAGGCGTAGAAACTGCCATGGTAACAGGGGCCTCTAAAGGATTTAATAAAGCGGATATGCTGACGGTCTGTTTATCATGGACATTAACCTTGCACAAGTAATCTATGTAACCTTCCTTTCGGACAAGTAATGTATGTTCTGCCAGGGGAACACCACTCAGTGTAAGCGGTGTAAAACCACGATATTCATTATCCAGGAATACCCCCGCCCCGGATGGTTCTGATTGAACATATATCAGGCCCGTTTTCTGGTAACGTTCCCCGATTCTTACCATGTCAACTTCGACATAAGTTGTTCTCCCTTTTGAGATGTATACATCCTCTGAGTAATCATAATATCCTGAATATTTCAGGCGAAGGGTGTAGGTCCCGGGCCTGATATTATCAAGTGTCAGGTAACCAGAGTATGGAGTATAGCCCCTGAACCTGTTATCAAGATAGACTTCAGCCTGATGCGGTGTACTGGAAACCTTCAGTGTGCCATCAGTGTATGAATAATGACCCCAACTCCGGTCATATTTATCATAATACGAGGGACGATAGTGATGGTCATCATACCACCTGACCGAAGGAGCCGGTTCATAGTACCTGTACACAGGGTAACTAACCGGTGGAGAGTATTCACGGGGGGGTGGATTATAAACAGGTTCAGGTTGAGGAGGATATTGTGGATAGTAAGGCTCTGCAACTCTTGTATCCTGGTACTGAGTCATTACAGGAATCATCTGCACCGGTTCTTCATAGGTTCCTGTACCTGGAGAGGGAGGAGATGACGGATAAAATGGTTCTGCAATACCTGTTCCCTGCTGGTTATAATACATAGCATCTGCCTCCTCACATGAGGCGGTGCAGGTGATAACGGATACCATGCAGATAAAAATCAGAAAACAGACCTTTTTATTTATAAACCGGAACATGGATTTCCCTCTTGAAAAATATCTATAGTCAGTATTTCAATAATGATAGATACACCTTCAGGAATATATAGCATGTTGAAACAATCAGCGATGATAAAGATAAGTCTTCAAAAAACTATGAAAGGTAATCTGTTTACCAGTTAAGGTCCCGGAATTTCTAATAAGAAAGGTTCATCTCATTTAATTGTCCATATGCCAAAAGAACCGGATTTAAAAGATCATTCAACTGCATTTCAGTATCCAGGGAAGTGGAACTTTTTGAGACTGATGATCATTTTAATAGCCACAACTCTCCTTTTCTGCAAGGTATCTGGGGACCTAAGCAACTCATTAAACACTTCTCCCGGAACAGGGCCAGGAATTATTTTTCCACAGGATTTACAGGCAATTGATGACGAGGTAAAGAATTCACTCTTCCATGCAGAACAGGAAATTGCATATCTCCTCTCTATCCCTGTCGATGAAAGGAATGAAAATAATACGATAATCAGGCTTGAAGAGATTCTCACAAAGATGGATTTAAGCCTGCTCAAATACAGGGCACTTGCCAGACTATATCCAGATAAGGATCTTCAGAATGCTGCATTCATGGCAACAGAGAAACGAAATGCATTCATCCGTGATATCGGCTTGAATGATGATCTGTACCATTTAATAAAAGAGGTCAGTCCGAAGTCAGAGTACGGAAGATGGTTACATGCCCAGGAGATAAAATTTTTCAGTTCCAACGGGGCAGGGCTCACTGCCGAGAAAAGAAGAGAGCTGGTATCCCTGCACCAAAGACTTGAATCACTGCAGAATCAGCACCTGAAAAATATCAGGGAGAACAGACCAGTTACTGAAAATATCGATATCTTATCAGAGACCTTGATCCTGCGAAACAAGATAGCAACTCTTCTTGGATATCCAGCCTGGACAGATTATAAAGCTGATATGCAGGGATGGGAGATGAACAGCACCGGTATCTCATCCCTGCTTAACGAAATAACACCGCTTGTAAAAGAATGGGTTAAGCCTTTGGTTGATGAGCTTCTGCAGATAAAACAGACAAAAAACCCGGGAGAGAGTTTTATATATGATTATGAGGTGGAGACCCTTATCGCATCATCGAATAGCGAAACACATCCACATGAGAGAGAGTTTTCATTACCATTTCACCAGGTCATATCCAGATCTCTCTCACTTATTTCCTGCCTGCTTGGTGTCAGAACAGAACAGATTACCAATTCCAGTTTGTACTCACCAGGAGTCCTCCTATTCAGGGTATCAGACGAAAAGACCTGTGAGTCTCTCGGATGGTTTTACCTTGACCTGAGAGATCGTGCGGAAAAACCCGCTGAATGGATGACGGTCATGATTACCGGAGATGGAAGTAAAGAATGTAGTGGTGGTGGTGATGTAAACTTGTCCGGAAAACCAGCACCGGTTTTTATTGTAAGTGGAATTGTTGATGAATCAAAAGGCCACCCGCAATTTGGTAAGGAGGAGTACACCCTGCTGTTTCATGAGCTTGGTCATGTCTATACCAGGATCTTATCAGAGTCAGGATGGTCAGCACAGGCCCCTGAAACTCTCCCGGTTGAACTGACCGAGGCATCATCCCATCTTTTTGAATATCTTGCATGGACTCCGGAGTTCCTTTGTATAATGACTGCACCGGATGGCATGGATTCTGCCCGGAAGGATTGTAAAACATCAGAAGAATCTGCAATGAACGGCCCCTTCTCTCCAAGGCATCTATGGAGCCTTGGAAGAGACATGGTAATCAGCAACCTGGAATATCAGCTTATGAATACATCAGGTAATATCTCATTTGGAGAGATATATTCAGGGATATTTACCGACATCACCGGGGCTGAAGTTACCGACGAGGGAGGATATCTCCTGCGTCACCCTCATTTTACAGGGGATAATGCTGGTATGTACTGGATATACCCTGCCGGACGCCTTTATGGAGCTTTGATCTACTCAAAATTTGCTGATAATGGGTTTTTTAATCAGACAACTTGGAGTGAGTTTTCAGATTTGATACTGATGCCTGATGGCAGGGCCATCGGTGCGGAAGACAGGGTGAAAAAATTTCTTGATATGGATAATATCAGTATACATGAAGTGGTAAAGAAAAAACCGGACTTGACGGAAAAAGATCTGGCATTTATTCCGGATTGCATCATCAGGACTTATCCCCTGGCCTGAATATTAGACAGGTATTTTGTCCCCTTACCCTGCCCTGACCCCCTTATTTCCACTGGAGCGCGAAATAATTCAGCGTAATTTTTAATTTTGTCGATTGGTTGCGTTAAGTTTTCTAAGATAGAATCAAACATTTTATAAAAAACCAGGAAGGTCAGTACGGGTGCCATATAGTGTAGATCACTTACCGCAAGAGAGAAAGAATATTTAAATTGGAACTGATTTCTACCAAATTTTTCCATCAGACGAAAATTTTTTGAAATTTTATTGGCGCGTCTGGAAAAACTGTCAGTGAAAGTCCATGTGCTCCATCACTAACTTGAAGTTAATGTTCAAATAAAAATCAAATTCTTAAAATTTTACGTATAATCAATTTCGACCTTGAAATTAAAGATTTTTAACTATTTTAGATTGATACATTAATACGACGCGATACAAAAGAATGAGAAAGATATATATAGAACTCCAATGCAACAAATATAGTGAACCCTTATGAACGACCCCGCAGATACTTATCATGAGACAAAATCAGAACTGAATCAGGAAGAAGAGGATAACCTGATTCCGAAAGAATCTCCACCGGAACAGGAAAAAAGTCCACTTGAATTACTCCAGTCAGAGTTTGATGACCTCAATGACAAATATTTGCGGCTTGCAGCTGACTTTGAAAATTTCAGAAAACGCACCGCACGTGACACAGAGCAACAGATTGCACAATCTATCGGGCAATTTGCCCATGACATGCTTGAAGTTGCAGATAGCCTGGACAGGGCCATACAGGCTGAAGGTGGATCACATGAAGGACTTGTTCAGATCCAGAAACTGCTGGCTCAGGTAATGAAAAGACAAGGTATTGATTCATTCGAGTCGGTCGGTGAAAAGTTTGATCCGGCCCGTCATGAAGCCATTGCGGTAATTTCTTCTACGCAGGAAGAAGGAACAATCTGCGATCAGGTCTGCAAAGGATACTGTCTGCAGGATAAAGTCATCCGTCCTGCTAAGGTTATTGTCTCGCAGGGTACAGCACCAGTCGAACAAAATTAATCATTCATATATTGGAACATCATTATGGCAACCGAAAAAATTCTTGGAATTGATCTTGGAACAACAAATTCATGCATGTCCATCATGGAAGGTGGAAAGGCAGTTGTCATCCCAAATGCAGAAGGAGGAAGAACCACCCCGTCTGTAGTTGCTTTCTCAAAAGAAGGAGAGCGCCTTGTTGGCAGCCTTGCAAAACGCCAGGCAATTACCAATCATCAGAACACTGTCATGTCAGTAAAGCGTGACATGGGTACTGCCAAAAAGTTTGAACTCAACGGCAAGAACTTCACACCCCAGGAGATCTCTGCAATGATTCTGCAAAAGATGAAGACCGATGCAGAAGCATACCTTGGTGAAGAGATTAAAAAGGCAGTCATTACAGTTCCAGCTTATTTTAATGATGCACAAAGGCAGGCAACAAAAGATGCAGGAACCATTGCAGGTCTTGAAGTTCTGCGTATCATAAACGAACCTACAGCATCAGCACTGGCATATGGAATAGACAAGGAAGATGATCACACAGTGCTTGTCTATGACCTTGGTGGTGGAACATTTGATGTCTCTATCCTGACCCTTGGTGATGGAGTCTTTGAAGTTAAGGCAACTTCAGGAAGCAACCGTCTTGGTGGTGACGACTTTGATAAAAGGATCATTGACTTCCTTGTTGCAGAGTTTAAAAAGAAAGAAGGGATAGACCTCTCAAAAGATCCAATGGCAATGCAGCGGCTTCGTGATGCTGCAGAGAATGCAAAGATTGAACTATCCCAGACCCAGAAGACGAATATCAACCTCCCATACATCACAACCGACTCATCAGGGCCCAAGTTCCTTGATATTGACCTGACCCGGTCCCAGTTTGAACAGCTCATCTCTGATCTTGTTGAGAGCACCATTGGACCTGTCAAGCAGGCGCTCTCTGATTCTGGGTTCAAACCAACTGATATAGACCGTGTGCTTCTTGTAGGAGGTTCAACCCGTGTACCTCTCGTTCAGCAGAAAGTAAAGGAAGTTCTTGGAAAAGAACCCGACAAAGGGATAAACCCTGATGAATGTGTGGCGGTTGGTGCATCAATCCAGGGCGGTGTACTTGCCGGTGAGACAAGTGACATTGTCCTTCTTGATGTAGCCCCACTGACCCTGTCCATCGAGACTCTTGGTGGTATTGCAACCCCGATCATCGACAGGAATACAACAATTCCGACCAAAAAGAGCCAGATATTCTCAACAGCTGCAGATAACCAGACTTCTGTTGAGATTCATGTCGTGCAGGGAGAACGTAAACTGGCAAATGACAACTTCACCCTTGGACGGTTCATGCTGACCGGTATTCCCCCGGCACCGCGTGGAATTCCACAGATCGAAGTTACCTTTGACATAGATGCCAATGGTATCATCCATGTGACGGCGAAGGATCTTGGAACAGGTAATGAACAGGCCATCACCATCAAAGGCAGCAAAAAACTCTCTGATGAAGAGATAAAGCGCATGGTTGATGATGCAAAGAAATACGAAGAGGAAGACAACAAGAAAAAACAGGAGATTGAAGTCCGTAACAATGCCGACATGGCAATATTCTCTGCAGAAAAACTCCTGAAAGAGAGTGAAGAAAAAATCGAAGAGGAAGACAAGACTAATATCCGCGAACAGATTGAAAAGATGAAGACTGCCCTTGAAGGGACTGATTCTGAAGCAATCCAGAAGCAGATGGAAGAACTTACCGAGGCTGTCTTTAAGGTCACCACAAAGATCTACCAGAAAGTCCAGGCTGAGCAGGCAGCCAGTAGCGAAGAGGGTGACACCTCTTCCGATTCTGATGATAATGTCGTGGATGCTGACTTCACAGAAAAGAAGGAGTGAGCATAACAGATGGCTGCGGGAGATTACTACGATATCCTTGGCGTGTCCCGCAATGCCGATGATACCGAGATAAAAAAAGCTTACAGAAGTCTGGCACGAAAATATCACCCTGATGTAAACAAAGATCCAGGAGCAGAGGACAAGTTCAAAGAGATTAATGAGGCTTACAGCGTCCTGTCTGATGCACAAAAAAGGTCGCAGTATGATCATATGGGACATGAGGCCTTTACCAATGCTTCCAAAGGGTCCTATGGCGGAGGAGGATATGGCGGAGGATTTAATGCAGACTTCTCAGGATTTGGCGATATTTTCGACTTTGCCGGGGATATTTTCGGAGGATTCGGACGCCAGCGGGGGCCAAGGCGGGGAGATGATCTCCTCATGCGGATCGATGTCACTCTTCGGGATGCCGTATTTGGCAAGGACAGGGAGATCGAGGTTATGCATGCAGAGCCCTGTTCTGCCTGTGATGGCTCGGGTTCTGAGACAAAAAAGACAAAGAGCTGTCCAAAATGCGGAGGGTCAGGACAGGTACGCCAGGCCACCAAGACGCCATTTGGGAACTTTATCAGGCAGTCCACCTGTGATCTCTGCCATGGGAAAGGCAAGATTGCAGAAAAACCATGCTCAAAATGTAAAGGTTCAGGTAATGAGAAAGTCAGGAGAAAAGTATCAGTCCATGTCCCGCCGGGGGTTGATACCGGTATGCGTCTTCGCCTTGAAGGATATGGAGAAGCTGGCGATCATGGTGCACCAAACGGCGATCTCTACATAGAGATTCATGTAAAACCTGAGCCCAGGTTCCGCCGTGACGGCGACAACCTCCTGACAAAATTGCAGGTATCACCTGCCCAGGCAGTACTTGGAACCACTGTAGATGTCACCACCATTGACGAGCGGCACCTTGAGGTAAAGGTCCCGGCAGGAACGCAGGGAGGAAGAAAGCTTCGTATATCTGGCGAGGGCATAAGAAAACGCGGCCGGCCAGGCGACCTTCTTGTTGAGATAGAGGTAGTGATTCCAAAGCATGTAACAGGAGAACAAAGAGAACTTTATGAGAAGATCCTCGAGCTTGAAGGTAAAAAAAAAGTAACAAACGCAGGAAATGAGAAAAAGGGGTTTTTTGAATCTATCCTTGGTGGATAGATCTTAACCTCTTCTCTCACCAGAACATATCACAATGTTTAAACGTTAAGGCAGGGAAAGTACAAAGAACATGGCGCGGATCCTCCTTGTTGATGACGCCGGATACATGAGGCGGCTTATTGGTATCATGGCTACAAAAGGAGGACATGAAGTCGTTGGTGAGGCAGAAACAGGCCAGACCGCAGTGGAGTTATACGAAAAGGTAAAGCCCGACCTTGTTATTCTTGATATCCTGATGCCTGACATGAACGGTCTTGAGGCACTGAAAAAGATAAGAGAAATAGATCCGGATGCACGCGTTCTGATGTGTACAGCCTCTGAACAGTCCTCTCATGTACAGGAAGCACTATCCCTTGGTGCCAGGGGATATATCGTGAAGCCATTCACCAAAGAGATCATTCTCACAACTATTGAGAATGCACTTAACACCTGATTTTAAACAGATGCGAGAGTGAAGCTCATTCTTGAATTATCCGGAGAACACCCTGCCATCCCTGTGGAAGAAGTAAGAGCTGTTTTCCCGGTACGCGAACAAAATACACAGGTTATTATCGCAGAGGTCCCTTCTGTAAGTGACCTTGACCGTTTTGCATATACTCATGCCGCTATGACCTGTCTTGGAACATGCCATGCCGATCAGGAATCTTTTATCCGGATGCTCCAGAACCTGGATCTCTCAACCAAGAAACCTTTCTGTGGGCGGGTCAAAAAAATGGCCGATCATGGGATGGAAACACCATCAGCTTATCTTGAAAAACTGATTGGATTCCATATAAAAGGTCAGGTATCAGTCTCGTCGCCTGAAAAGATATTCAGGGCTGTCATTGCCGGTGGAACATGCTATTTTGGAGAACTTGTATGGGAACTTGACAGGACTCCGTACCATGCCAGAAAGCCAGGAAACAGGCCATTTTTTCATCCTGGAGTGATGATGCCAAGGATGATCCGGGCACTGGTCAACATGTCAGGAGCTATCCCAGGCGAATGGATCCTGGACCCGTTTTGTGGAACAGGAGGAACTTTGATCGAAGCATCCCTTATCGGCTGCAGGGCGGCAGGAACTGATGCAGATCCAGAGATGATTGCCGGAAGCAGGATAAACCTCCCAGCTGCGATGACAGGAACTGCCGATGCAAGGTATCTTCCCTTCCCTGAGGGCTCCATAGATCACGTGGTATCAGACCTTCCTTATGGGCAGTCAGTTACCATTATTGGAAGCGGCCTTTCCGGCCTTTACCAGCAGGCACTCCTGGAGATAAAAAGAGTAGTGAAAGAAGGGAACAGATCAGTTCTGGTTACACACCAGGATATAAGACAACTCGCAGGGCAGTACTTTGATATTATCGGGTACTATGAACAAAGGGTACATAAAAGCCTCACCCGACGGATCCTTGTCATAAAATGACATATCAGTCAGCATCAAACTTCGAACAGGAAAATTAATATATAGATATCATGGCATTCACATTCTTCTTCCGGGATGCACAGACTTTAAACCTTGCAATAGATCATTTTCTGCCATTTGTACAGAGCAGGCGTTCAATTACAATATGGAGTGCGGGATCTGCCATGGGGCAGGAACCATATACCTTCGCCATCCTCCTTCGTGAACGCATGGGCCCGCATCTCTTCAGGAACGTGAAGATATTTGCAACAGATATCGATACCTATAACCAGTACGTTCAGGTGATCGGAACCGGAAGATATCCTGAGAAAGACCTGCAAAGAATTCCACCTGAAATTTTTAAGACTTATTTCCGAACAGATCCTGAAGACCCGGACTATGTATACATAGCAGACGAGATCAGAAACTCTGTTGAATTTAAAAAACATGACCTTCTAACTTTCGAACCTATAAGGACAGGAGTGCACATGATCATCTGTAAAAATGTCCTGCTACACTTTTCTGCCGAAGAGCGCCTTAAAGTATGGAACATGTTCTACAATGCCCTTGAATACGGGGGTTTTATGCTTCATGAACACACACAAAAACTTCCTGATGAGCTGAACACACGCTTTGATCAGATCGTCATGAACGCACAGATATTCAGGAAAAAAGATATCTATGCTGGTGAAAAACCTGACCTGGCAGAGTAAATATTATACTTCTAATGTGTGGCATGTCTGTGGGCCTTATAAATCATTATCAGACATAGTTACATTAATTGACGTAGGACGAGATCCTGCCATCATCGCCTCACTGGAGACAATAAGATGTGGCCTTGGAAAGCGCCCTGTTGAACAGGTCATTCTGACCCATTCACATTTTGATCATGCCGGCCTGTTGCCAGGAATCAGGGAGAGGTTTGGCCCTGATGTATATGCCCACCCGCTAAGCAGAAGTGATGATATAATTCCCCTCTCTGACCGGCAAAAGATCAAGATCGGAGACCAGACCTGCATGGCAGTTCATACACCAGGTCACAGTGACGACTCGATATGCATTTTGTGTGAAGAGGAACACCTGCTCTTTTCAGGAGATGCACCAATGAGAATCTATTCAGATGATGGAGAGTTCCCCTCCCAATTCCTGGATGCTTATGAGCTTTTTGTATCAGCCGGAGTTAAGACAATATACCCGGGGCATGGAGAGCAGTTAACCCAGAATGTCCCCCACCTCATGGAAGAATCGCTCAGGAACATCCGCCGCAGCAGGATAGTATAAGAGATGGAAATTCAAAACCTGACCAGTCAAAGCACTATATATACATCTAACGCATGGTTTTGTTCCTGTGAAGAAGATGGAATATCCGGCATTTTAATCGATTCCGGATGCGATCCAGCGATATTAAAACAACTTCATGAAATAAAGTTAAAGGCCGGCAGGAATCCTGTTAAGAAGATAATCTTAACCCATAGTCATTATGATCATGCCCGTCTTGTAAAGGAGATTAAAGAAGAATATCATGCAGCCGTTTACGCATCTTCTCCTTACACTGCGGAAGTTGATAAGGTCCTGATTGATGGAGATGTCATCACCTGTGGCAGGTACCATTTCGAGATAGTCTCAATTCCAGGCCATACATCCGATTCTATCTGTATTTACTGCCCGGAAGAGGAGATCCTATTTTCAGGTGACACTCCGGTGATGATATGGGGCACAGATAACACTTATGAAAAGGCTTTTGCATTTGGATTTGAAGAGCTGGCAAAGAAGAAAATTAATGCCATATATCCGGGGCATGGTGAGATAATCAGTAATAATGTTCCAGGACTGATCAGGCAGTCGCTTTTAAACCTGCGTAATAGCAGGATTATTGATTAATTCTTTGTGTTATAGGATCTTACTGTTTATATGCATCTTGTCCATCTGCAATCCTTTTTTTGTCTCATCGTCCTAATCATATTGGCATATTGAAAAGTTGATAATATGGGAATCCAGGTTATGGAACGTATAACAAAAATTTTTGATGTATTTTCAGGAACATGAAAACACTGATATTAGGTGGCGGGCTTTGCGGAGTGACGCTGGCACGCATCCTCACAGAGAAAGGAGAAGATATTACTGTTCTGGAACAGGAAAGAACCCCCGGGGGATTGTGCAGATCCAAAAAGACAGACGGTTTTACTTTTGATACCGGAGGATCCCACATAATCTTCTCAAGAGATACCGAAGTTTTATCCTTTATTCACGACGTTCTTGGTGCAGACAGGGCAGAACGGACCAGGAATACAAAAATTCTCTACAAAGGAAAGTACATAAAATATCCATTTGAAAATGCCCTTTCAGAGCTTCCAAAAGAAGACTGTTATTACTGCCTTAGCGAATTTATAAAAACCCTCATCGCTTCAGAAAAGGGCGAGTATGAAAGCCCGAAGAATTTTCAGGACTGGATATTGCAGACTTTCGGAAAAGGTATTGCAGATACATACCTGATCCCTTATAACACAAAAATCTGGAACTATCCTCCACACCTGATGTCAGCACACTGGATGGAAGGAAGAGTCCCACGCCCGCCGGTTGAGGATATCATCAGGTCCGCGGTAGGGATTGAGACAGAAGGATATACCCACCAGGCAGTCTTTTCATATCCAGTCACCGGAGGTATTGAGACACTGATTCATGCAATTATGGAACCTGCCAGGGAAAAAATCCTGACTGATTTTCAGGTCACCCGGATCATCAGGCAGGATAAGGTTTTCATTGTCACAGATGGAACGAGAACCCTCGCTGCAGATCGGATTATCAGCACCATTCCGCTCCAGC
>Ga0255347_1005749_pt1 | contig 13892 bp, 10 predicted proteins | sample wastewater_treat_2_FD_192479 | JGI IMG/M metagenome (GOLD analysis project Ga0255347, IMG submission 192479) | Wastewater microbial communities from Lulu Island WWTP, Vancouver, Canada - plant24 | ecosystem: Engineered > WWTP > Wastewater > Unclassified | place: Canada: Vancouver, British...
CTGGCCCAATCTTCGAAGGCGGCAAATTGCAGTTCGTACTGGTGCAGGGTGGCGGCCCCGGTGTCCGGGCGGTTTTTGGCGTTAAGGTACTCAATCCAAGCGTCGGCAATCCGCAATCCGGTGTCGGCGGCATCTTCAAGGGCGGCGGCTTGCGCCTGTGCCGCGTCCAGTTGCCCGGCGAGATGCGCCAAACGGTCGGCGGTGTCACGCGCGGCAAAGGGTTCAAAAAGTTCCTTGGCCTTCGCCTGTGCCTTGCGCTTGTTCGTTTCCCCGGTCGCCAGCCAAATCCGTTTGCGTTTTCCGGTCAGGGGGTCCCGCTCTGAAACCACCAGATAAAAGCTCCCGCGCTTTTCCACCAGTGATCCCGTGCGCTTGCGCCCCGCCTTTTTCGATTCTGACCCGTTGCCCGTTTTCATGCTTCCCGTTTCCTTTCGTTGCGCTTGGCTTCTACTCCAACCCTTCAAAGTGGTAGAATATGGTAAGGCAAAGGTAGAAGGCAAGCGGAAAAAGCAACTAATCGCAATAAACCGGCAGACTGTAAATCTGCCCTCTATGAGTTCGAAGGTTCGAATCCTTCCCCCACCACCATCTTGAGCGTCGCCTCTTCCTTGTTTTGTCGCGATGATTTTCCGCGGTTTTGGCTGCGGGGGGCAAAGGTTTCTTGACTTTGGCGGGGGTTTGCAGTCCAATTTGTTATGAGCCGTTATGGCGAGGAGAGTAGCATGAAAATAATGAGCATTGTGTCTTGGGTTTTGGTGGCGGTATTGGCCGTTGGCGTCGGGGTGATGGCGTTTATGGGGCAGAAGAATGCGGGTCGCGCGGCGGAGCTGGAGGAGACGTTGTCCACGGTGCAGGCCGATTTTGAGGCGTCGCAGCAGGAATTGAGCGGCGCGAAGGATGCGCTGGCGGCGGCGGAGAATAGTTTGTCCACGGCGCAGGCCGATAGCGCGGCGCAGGCTCAAAAGGCTCAGGAGCAAACGGCGCGCGTGGAAACGCTGGCGAAGGATTTGGCGGCCAAGGAGGAGAAATTGGCGAGCGTGACGGCCGAGATGGAAGAGGCGGTGAAGCAGGCGCAGGAGGCTAAGGCTGCGATTGAGGCTCAGAAGGCGGAATGGGTGGAAGCGAAGGAGGATTTGGAGGCGCAGTTGGCTTCCGCGCAGGCGGAGCTGGCGGCGACTCAGGCGGCGGCCGAGGCGGAATATGCGGATGTGGCGGCGGACGCGGAGGGGGGGGCGTTGGACGAGGAGGGCGCGGAAGCGCCCGGCGAAGACGCATGGGTTGAGTATCCCGATGAAACGGGCGGGCGCATTGTGGGCCAGTCGAGAATGTTTTCTTTTATCAGCTATGGCGAAGACCAGAAGTTGTTTTTCCGGTTGCTGGATGGTCAAACCCTGACTTACGAAGATGTGCCGGCAACGGTAGTTGACGAAATAATCGCGAAGGAAGACCGCGTGGATATGCGTTATCGCTTTCACGTGCAAAACAAGTTCAAGAGCTTGCCGCCGGACAATATCGTGATTCGCAAATACCTGAAATGGCACCGGAAGAATCCTGTTAAGACGGATGTGCGGGCGGTGATTGCGGAGCCGGTGGAGGAAGCGGTCGAGCCGGAAGCTACTGAGGCGCCGGCGGAGGAATAATACCGCGCGAAGGGACGGCTGGCGGGGGGATGGCGTCCCATCGGTGATATGCGTTTATTTTAAGTAGGCATCCCCTTTTTGTGTAATGGAGAAAATGAAACATGAGCGATAAGCAACCTCAGATGGATTTATTTCAGGGCCTGATTGTTTCCCTGGCGGCGGGTGTGATGCAGCATTTGGGCAAGACGCTGAATCCGGTGACGAATAAAGTGGAGAAAAACCTGCCGGCGGCGCAGGCGACCATTGATATGCTCGACATGCTGGCGGAGAAAACGAAGGGCAATTTGTCGGCCTCGGAAGAGAAATTGCTGAAGGGCGTTTTGGCGGAATTGAAGCTGAATTATGTCGAGACACTGAACGAAAAGGGCGCTTCGGACGACGAGCCAGAGGCCCCCAAGGCAGACGCTTCAACCGAATCGGCGGATTAAGCCCATGCCTGCAACATGGCTTCGGCCCAAGCGGCTGCTGACGCTGGGATTGTTGGCGTTGGCGGTGGCTGTTGCCGTTTGGTGGGTGCTTTATATTCCGTACGATCCGCTGGCGATTTATCGGCCTATTCCGGCATCGGCGACGGTGGTGGGGCGTCATACCCGGCTGCCGGAGCGCTGGCTGGATATTCTGGGGAATCCGCTGTCGCGGGCATTGATGCGCACGGCGGGGGCCAACCCCGATGACGCGGGGGCGCTCGTGACGGACCCGGAGTCGCGGCAGTGGTTTGAGAAGCTGGCGGGGCGCGAGGGCACGTTGGCCTATTTGCCGGGGCAATATGGGCATGCGCCGGCGTGGATGGCGGTGTCGCAGCTTGGCGGGGAAAGTCAGAAATTGCGCTGGCAACTGATGCTGTTCAAGGTGCCGGGTTTCGTGCGGATGAAGGAGTTTCCGGGGCGTTCGGTTTGGCTGGTGACGAATCAGGAGATAGACCCCACCCGGCGTTTGGTGATTGCTTTCGGCGAGGGCGTGCTGATGGCGTGTCTGTCGGAGGAGTCGTTGGCGATTGCTGATGTGCTGGCGGCTTATGATGGGCGGACGACACGGCTATTGGACGCGGAGGCTTCCTTTGCCCGCTTTGCGCGGGAGGATGATCGTGCGCAGGCGGATCGCTTTTGGCTGCGTGATGAGTCCGGTTGGGCCGCGCGGGAAGAGCCGGGCATTACTGTGGACCTGCCGGTTCTTCGCGCCGATGCCATGCAAATTTCCGCAAGTACGACGGGCGGCGATGTGATTCCTGAAGATCAGGAGTCCACGGCGGATATTCAGGCGCTGGCGGCGCGGTTGGGGGCGGGGCCGTGTCTGATGGCGACAGTGCGCCGCGATGTGCTGCTGGAGGTGTGGAGTCAGGCGGATTTGTCGCGGGATGTTCGGCATGCTCTGCGGATGGCGCTGGATGTCGCGACGGGGGATCGGCTGGCGGTCATGGCCATGGATGGCGAACTTGGCGGGCGGCTGACGTTTGGCATTATGCGCATGCTGGGGGCGGGGGTGCGGGTGCCCACCTTGATGCTGGCCACGCCGGTAGAGGATGAGGCGGCGGCTCACGCGGCCATTCAGCGCGTGCTGGATGCCAGCAACGCGCGGTATCGGGCGGCGTTTGTTCTGAAGCCGGTGTCCGTGTCGGCGACGACCATCTATGTTTTGGAAAGCGCCGGACGCAACGAGTGGGTGGATGAATTGCCTCAGGCGGACCGTCCGGCCTATGCCGTGCTCGACGGCTGGCTGCTGGCTTCCAGCAATTTCAGCGCGCTTCAAAAGCTGGCGAATGGGGCGGCGTCCGAGGGTGAAGGGCCGACGTGGCAGGCGGCGCTGACGACATCCGCCGCGGTATCGGCGTGGCTGGACTTGCGGCGTGTGAGCCGGGCGGCCAAGGGCGCGATTGCCACGTGGTCCATGGTGCAGGCGGCGTTTGGCGGAGATGCCGCGAGCGCCGCGCAATTGAATGAGGCCAAGGTCTGGATTGAGGCGTTTGAGCCGTTTGGCGAGGCTCGCGCGGGGCTTGGGCGGCGCGACGGACACACGACATTTTCGCTGGTTTTGGGGTTGTCTGAGTAAAGGGCCTAGTCTAGGATGAAATCATCATGAATGACACGCTCGTTATCATTCCGACTTATAACGAGAAGGAAAATGTAGCGCCCATTGCGATGGCGGTTCTGGCGGAATGCCCGCAGGCCGACTTGTTGTTCGTGGACGATAATTCTCCGGACGGCACGGGCGCGCTGGGCGACCAGTTGGCCGCATCGAATCCGCGCATTAACATTTTGCACCGAGAGAAAAAGCAGGGGCTTGGGCGGGCGTATCTCGCGGGTTTTCGCTGGGCGCTGGAGCGACCGCAGTATCAGTTCATCATGGAGATGGACGCTGATTTTTCGCACGACCCCAAGGCGGTGGCTCAGTTGCGCGAGGCCGCGCAGGATGCGGACCTGGTTCTGGGCTCGCGTTATGTCGGCGGCTTGCGCGTGATTAATTGGCCGTTAAATCGCCTGATTTTGAGCACGGGCGCGGCGTTCTATGTGCGGATGATTACCGGCATGCCGTTTACCGACCCTACAGGCGGGTTCAAATGTTTCCGGCGTGAAGTGCTGGCGGCCATCAATCTCGATGAGATTCATTCCAACGGGTATTCGTTTCAAATTGAAATGACGCATACGGCCTGGCATCTGGGCTTTCGGATTGTGGAGTCGCCGATTGTGTTCGAGGAGCGGCGGGAGGGGCAATCCAAGATGAGCAGCGGGATTGTCAACGAGGCGTTGTGGATGGTGTGGAAGCTGCTGGCCCGTCAGGGTTGGCGTCGCCGCCCGCGCGTGGTTCACCCCGACAGCGTGGCCGCAGCGGAGCCTTCTGCGTGAGAAAGTGGCTGATTTTTTTGCGGTTGCTCCGCGTGAAGCAATGGACCAAGAACGCCATTGTATTTGCCGCCTTTATTTTCGCGCTGGGCGATCCCGCGCAACATCTGGATGCAGGGGAATTGTGGAAGGTGGCGCTTGCGGCGCTGGCCTTTGCGCTGGTGTCCAGCGCCGTTTATATTTTCAACGATTGGCGCGATTTGGAGCTGGATCGGCTGCATCCGGTGAAGCGAAATCGTCCGTTGGCTTCCGGGGTGATTCAGCCCGGGCCGGCGTTGCGTCTGGCGGTTGTGTTGCTGGCGCTTGGTCTTGGCATCGCGTGGCGGTTGAGCATGCCGCTGCTGATGTTTTTGGGCGGATATTTGCTGTTGCAGGTGGCTTATTCGTTGAAGCTGAAACACATTCCGCTGGTGGATGTGATGGTGATTTCGCTGGGCTTTGTCCTGCGCACTCTGGCCGGGGCGGTTGTGATTGATGTGGATGTCAGCCCCTGGCTGCTCTTGTGCGCGATGCTTCTGTCGCTGTTCCTTGGCCTGTGCAAGCGCCGGCATGAAGCGGTGAATCTGGCGGGGCAGGGAACGCGCACGGCTCTGATGCAATATGACGAGCGCCTGCTTGATTTGCTCATCACGATGATGGGCGCGTCCACGCTGATTTGTTATTCCATTTACACGCTTTGGCCGGACACGGTTGCCAAGTTTGGCACGCCCTGGCTGGCCGCCACCATTCCGTTTGTTGTGTTCGGCCTGTTCCGCTACATGGATTTGGTCTATCGGCAGGATAAAGGAGACCGGCCGGAGCAAATATTATTAACGGATGGCCCGCTCATCGTTTGCGTGGCTCTTTATGGCCTGACCGTTTTGAGCGTTCTTTTGGGGCGCTAGGGCGGGGGGCTACGGCGCTTGATAGGCTGGTAGCGCGGGCCGTCGCGAGGGGCCGGTTGTGCTTCGGCGAAACGGCTGTTCCGGTTCGGACAAGCCCCCCTGACTCCAAGTTCTGCCGCCGGCAATCGGAGATGAGGCGATAGCATTGGGTGATGTATTGATTCAGTGGGACGCCTTCGGGGGCCTCCGCGCGGAGGGCCTCAAACTTTTTGGCGGCTTGGAAGCAGTCGTCTTCGATGGGTTTCAGCAAATCCATGCGGGATTTGTCGGCTTGGAAGGCTTTATATTGCTCCAAGGCCTGATTGAACAAACGAGCGCCTTCGAGAAAATCCGGATGCTGCCAGGGTTCGCCCGGCTTTAAGGGGGGGGCTTTGGCGGTGGCTGCCGGTGCCGGAGTTGGCGTTTCCTGTTCTTGGGCGGTGGCGGCGGCTTGGGCGGTTCTGACGTCGCGCGCGAGGCGACGGCCTTCGAGAACCAGCCGGCGGGTTGTGGAAATATATTCGTCCAGGGGCACGTCCGTGGGGGAGATTTCTTTGAGGCTCGTGAATAATTCAATCGCTTGCAGGGTGTTTTCTTCCGCCTGAACCAGCGGGTGGAGAGAAACGGGGGCGCGCTGAAAGGCGCGTTGCGCGTCCAAGGCTTGGTTAAACAACTTGACCCCTTGATGGAAGCGCGGATGGTTCCAAATGGCGGCGGAAAGATAATCGAGGGGACGTTCCTCGGGCGCGGCCACAACCGGTTCGGATTCGGTTGGGGAGAGCGCTGGTGTCGAGGCGGTTGATTCATCCGTAGCGGTGGCCACTTCCGGCGTTGGTTCTTCATTCGGCAGCCAATAGGGCAGCCAAAACTCCTGAAAATGCCACAGGGTATAGCCGAGGGCGGCGGCCACGAGCAGGCCGATTGCGGTAAAGGTTACTTTTTTCTTCCGCTTTCCGGGCAGGCTGATGGCGTAGGCCTCGGCGCGGGTCAAACGTATTTTGCGAGGTTCTTTGGGAGGAGTTTCTTCCATTTCACAACCATGCGAAAAACGCGCAACCTTGACAACGGAATTTTATGCGGTGTTATGTCATTTATTTTCTCGCCAGCTGTTCCGGCTTTTGCGATAAGTTTGCTGGTTCCGATGTTATTCGGGTAGCGCTCTTTTAAAAATCTAATTTACTGCGTTTTACGCAGTCATCGTTTCTTCTGAAAAACCGCGAACTTTCATTGTGTGAACGAGACTGTGGAAATGCGCCCACCATGGGCGCGGCTCCCGGTCTTATGTCCACACAAGGGGCTTCGCGGTCCCTCAGAGGAGACATGAGCTTGGTGTCGTGCCCTCTTTCCTGTTTGTGCGGCACCAAGTTCATGCCAACCACCCCAGGAGCATGAGCAATGAAAAATCTAAAAAAGCATCAACTTATCGCCATCGGGAGCAGCATCGCCGCTCTCTATGCTGTGCTTTGTCTTGTCGCGTTTGCGTCGGCTACTTCCCGCACCGAAAAGCCCGCGGCCGTTGATGCCGAGCAATTCGCCGATTTCATGGGGCATGAGGTTTTGGATATTCAGGATTTGGCGGAGGGCGCGGAAGCCCAGCGCCGCATGTTCAACCGGATTACTCCGCCGGGGCTTTCATGGATTCAGCCGATGTTTCCGCCAGTTGCGCCGTTTGATGCCCAATACTTTGACGAACAGTTTTTGGCGGGGCTTTTAGGAGAGGACAAAAACAGCGTGGCGATTTATCCGCTTTCGCTGATTCAAGACTCCAAGACGCGCGAAACGCTTATTTACAATGCCGAGGGGGAGCTAATCGCGGCCATTCCCACCGACCGCGACTCCCGCAAGTGGCCGGCGGATGCCGACCCGTCCCGCGTGATTCTGCAACTGGGCTTGCTGCCCACGGAGGATGTCGAGCCGTACCTGTATACCGAAAGGCGCATCGAGGAATCCCTTGCGCGGCACAACGCATCACGTTCGGCCAAGTCCGGCGGCGCGGCAACGAGAGGATTAGAGGCTGGCGAATTCGGCATCTGCGACATTCAGGGAACAACGAACGGCACGATGTTTATCACAGTGACCAACGGCGCGAATGTCGCTGAAGTTTTTGCCTATACCGTCTGGCACACGTCGTCGGTGGTTGTGATCACATGGACCAACGAGCAATCCAACGTGGTTACGGACACCAATACGGTATGGCATCAGGTGTCGCCAGCGTTTAACGGCATCGAAAGCGCGTGGGAATGTTTTACAACCAATCTGGTGCTGACGAATGGCGTTGGCGTGTACGAGAACGCGAATATATCCAGCAACGCGCGGATACGGTTTTATGCCGTTGCCAATCGGCAGGATACCGACGGCGACGGGTTGACCGACGGCGCGGAGTATTTCATTTATCATACAAACCCCGGCACGAATGATACCGATGGGGACGCCATGCTGGACGGATGGGAAGTTTTCCGTGGGCTTAATCCTCTCGCGGATGACAGCCTGGATGACCCGGACCAGGACGGGCTTCCCAATGTGTATGAACAGTTCAGCGGCACGAATCCCACGAATAGCGACGCCGCATCGGTGGCCGTCCTTCGTGTGGACCCATCCGCAACGGGGTCGAATGTGTATCCCCATTTGAGAGCCGCATTTACTTCTTCCGTGCCGTATTCGATTATCGAAGTGGCGGACGGCGTGTATTCCGGCGTCAACAACACACATCTTTGGTTCCCCGCGCATCCCGTCATGCTCTGCTCCGACAGCGGCGGGTCGTCACGAAAAACAGCGTTTTTATACGATGGCGAAGGAGCGGCCTTTTATTTTGATGCGCAACAGAACAATCATACGATTGTGAAGGGGATTTCTCTGTGTCTGAACGGCAAAGGTTCTTACCAGTATGGCTTTTGGCTGGGACCGGGAGTGTATTTTGGAGAAGCAGGGGCCGCCCCCATATTCGATGGCGTTTCGGTCGAGACGGGCGCAAGCGGAAACAATATCGCTTTTATGTGCTACGGCTCTGCCACAGACCCTATCGTTTTCAACAACTGCGTTTTCCGCGGGAAACCCGGCAAATCGGTTCCCGTGCGCGGAATTTATGCGATGGATAGTTCCGTTTTGCAGATTATCAACTGCACCTTCCTGGACTTTCCCGCCTCGCCCTATGCGTATGGTGTTCAACTGCACTCGCGCTATCTTGCGGAAACAGGCGTGGTGGAAATTGCAAATTGCATCTGGGACTCCAGCTTCACCGCATCCAATCCGACCCCGCCATTTGTGACCTATTGCCAGTTTAGCAACTCCGCCCCCTACGTCGTTCAGGTTGCCGATTCCATCATGCCCGCCATGCCCACATGGTTTCTGCCCGATGCGCAAACCAATCTTTACATCACCAATGCGCTGGTGGCGATGGGCGGGCATCTGCGGCCCCTTTCGCCGGGGATAAATATCGGAGGAGCCACCCTGACCTTGAGCGATTTCGAGGGACAACCCCGCGATGCCGCCCCCGACATCGGCGCGGATGAATACGCGGCATTGGGCGAAGGAGACAGCGACGGCGACGGCCTTTCAGACGCGTTGGAAATCAATACCTACGGCACGGACCCTTACCGCCCAGATTCCGACGGTGATAATATCCCGGATGGAACCGAAGTTGCGGATGGAACCGACCCAACCAATCCCTGGAGCTATCGTTTCGACGTACAAGCCTCGGTAACCAATCAGACCGGCAATTCCTCGCTCGTTTGGCTTTGCCATCGCTGGGGCGCGGGGGCTTGGAATACGAATACGGCAGTCATGGTCACCAACGAATGGATGGTGTTGGAGATTTTGGCTAGCAACCAGTCGAACACCTTGTTTGTAGGCGCGTTTTGCGACTACAACACGAACGGCCTGCCCGATGCCGTCGAACCCGTCTATTGGAAGGAAATTGTGGCAACCGGCTCTCTGATGCGCACCAGCTTTTTGCTCAAAGATTACGATGGGGATTATATCGACGACTGGCAGGAGGCATTATGCGGGACGGATCCGTTGTCGAGCAACAGCTACTGTGTTTCGGTTTCCGGCATCTTGACCAATGTCTATCTGGACACCGGAAACTTCTATGTCGGCCTCTCCTTAACCAGCAATGCGGCAGACATGGTTGCGGTGACGAATGTCGCCACGAATGGCACATTCTGTTTATCGCATGTGGCAATGACCAATGCCTCATTAGGCCTTTACATCATGCATTTTGACGATGTAAATACCAATGGCATGTGGGACGCGAATGAACTGTACGGGGGGGATTGGACGAATCGCTTTAAAGTTGGAGGACATAACATCCACTGGTCGCTTGAAGCCCGCGACTACGACCATGATGACATGCCGGATTTCTGGGAAGCGCGCAACGGCTTCAACTGGACCAACACGGCGGATTGCGTGGCGGATGCGGATGCGGACGGCTTCTACAATGTGCTCGAATATTACATGAGGACGGACCCCTATTCTGCCAATAATTCAAGCAATACGGCCATCCGTGATGCCATTGCCGCCGTGGATGAAAAACTGGTCGGCCTCACCCCCAGCGTAGCCTTGCCCATCTTCAGCGTTCAAAATCATGGCACAACCAATTATGTGCGAAATACCAATTGCTGGGCCTATTCGTATGATTTGACATGCTATAGCCCCTGGAACAACTCAAACACGAATTCCCCATGGTTTCGGCCCGGCACACTCATTAGTCCTCGCCATGTAATTTTTGCTGCACACTTTGCGGCAGAGTCCAACAAGCTAATCCGCTTTGTAGATCGTCAAAACAATGTTGTTGTTCGTCAAATCGTGAGAGTCATTTTTCACCCCGCCTATCCAGGCACCAGCGGGTATCCCTACCCAGATTTAGCAGTTGGTCTTCTTGACGCGGATGTTCCCACGAATCAAATTTCGTTTGCCCAAGTATTGCCGGATAATCATACAAATTATTTGAGCCGGGGGACAAGATTGCCAGCACTAGGACTTAACCAGTTCCACAAGGCATCTGTTTTTGATTTCAAAGAAATCTCCGGAACATATTTCGACGCCACTATTCGCACAACGACAAGACGCCCTGTAAACAATACGAGGAATAGTTTTTATCGTGCTGTATCTGGTGGTGATTCGGGTAATCCATTATTCATTTTTCTCGATGGCAAGACCGTATTGGTGACCGTGTTAGCCAATGCGGATGGTTCCGGCCCATCGCTAACCGCTCTCAAGCAAGATATTAATGCGATGATGTCTGAATTGGGTGGCGGCTATCAGTTGACTGAGGTAGATTTGTCTGGGTTCCGGGCGTTGGACGAATAAAGGCAAGTGAAAGGATATTTATGAAAATACAATCAGGTTTTTTGGCGGGCATAACATTTGCAATGCTCTTTGCCGTCACGTCGCATGCCTTTCCTATCATAGAATGGGATACGGTACGCCTGACTTATGGTGTGGCCGGCTTTGGCCTGTACACAGACAACCGCGATGGCGATGGTGCCAATATTCAGGGGGACATTGAGTACGAAGCTACCGGCCTCTGGAGCACTTTAACGGCAAACAACGGTACGCTTGGAATATCCCAATGGTGGTTTCCCGTTCAATACGGTGAATTGATTGATTTCGACTCTTTGAACCCAGATGATCCTCTTGCAATTATCAACACCAGTCAAATTGAGTTTGGTAGTATTCAGTTGAATTACGATGAACCTTATTATCTCGGATTTTGTGTCGGTTACCCTCAATGGGATTATGCTGATTACGGATGGGTGGAATTTCTTTTTGACGGCGACGTGGTCAGCGTCCTGTCAAGCGCAACGGAGCGAACCGGTCTGGGAATCTACGCTGGAACGGGAATGGCAATCCCGGAACCGGCTACTGCGGGGCTATTGATTATTGGCGCAAGTGTTTTGGCGTGCCGGAGGCGACCGCCTCCCAACCGCCGTTGAATGGCCCGCCTATGTTTCCCACACGGTGAAAAGTCTGGAGCGAAGCATGAATCAAAGGTGGAAATGGGCTGCGGCAAGCCTGGCCCTTCTATTGGCGGCCACGCCTATATGGGCTTTTCCCGTGGTGGAGTGGAACACAGTGAATTTATCCTACTCCATAGTGTATAATGATGTTGTTGGATTTTCCTTATCCACGGAGGCATTAACTGGTGGTGCGGGCGTTGAGGGCGGAGGGCAATGCGAAGTGGATGGCTGGTGGACAAGGCTGGACGCAGTCGGTGGAACGATTGGAATTGCCTTTCATTTTTTCGAGGTCAATTACGGGGATCTGATTGATTGGGACCTGGCTGAAGCGTCCGCGCCATTTGCGGACAATGTCACTGCAGAATATGGCAGTTTGTTTCTCAACTACGATGAGCCGGTATATTTGGGCTTTCGGCTGGGAGGAGCCTACTATTGCCCAGCGGCAGAATATGGCTGGGCGCAACTATATTTTGACGGCGATATGGTCAGCGTCTTGTCAAGCGCAACGGAGCGAACCGGGTTGGGAATCTACGCGGGAACGGGAGTGGCAATTCCGGAACCGGCTACTGCGGGGCTATTGATTATTGGCGCGGGCGTTTTGGCGTGGCATCTACGAGGACGCGAATATATCGAGCAACGCACGGATACGGTTTTATGCCGTGGCGAATCGGCAGGATACTGACGGCGACGGGTTCACTGATGGCATGGGAATCTTCGCACACCAGCAATCCAACTCCCAATCGTTCCGGCGGCATGCCCATTCGGAGGTTGTGTCCGGTATTTTGGACGCTTTGGTTTGAGGCGGGGTTCTGGAGGAAGGTCTTTTGTTTTGTTGCGGGGGGGGGTATAAGGGGGGGATGAAAGTTTGCTTGGATATTCAGGCTGCGCTGGGGCAGCGGGCGGGGGTGGGGCGATATGTGCGCGAATTATTGCGGCATCTGCCGGCGTATCGCGAGAATGATGAATTGTGCGCTTTTTATTTTGATTTCAAGCGGACGGGTTTGGATGATGCGCCGGCGGGCGTGACGTGCCGGCCTTGTCGCTGGATGCCGGGGCGTCTGGCGCAGGCGGCGTGGAAGCGTATGGATTGGCCGCCTTTTGATTGGTTGGCGGGTGACGCGGATGTGTATCATTTCCCGAATTTTATTCGTCCGCCGCTGACGGCGGGGAAGAAGTCGGTGGTGACGATTCATGATGTGTCGTTTTTGCGGATGCCGGAAACGACGGAGGCGAAGAATCTGGCGTGGCTGACGGGGAAAATCCGGCAGACGGCGCGGATGGCGGATGCTATTTTGACGGACAGCTATTTTTCGGCGCAGGAAATTTGCGAGTTGCTGGATGTGCCGTCTGAAAAGGTGTTTCCGGTGTGGCTGGGGCTGCCGGATTTTGGGGAGCCGCCGGCGGCTGACGCGGCGGCGGAGATTCGGCGGGGGCTGGGGCTGGAGCGGCCGTATTTGCTGATGGTGGGGACGATTGAGCCGCGTAAGAATATTCCTTTTTTGGTGAAGATTTTTGAGGAGTTGCGGGATTTTGACGGGGATTTGGTTTTGGCGGGCGGGCTGGGCTGGAAGGTGGGGCCGATTTTGCAGGCTGTTTTTGATTCGCCGCGGCGGGAGCGGATTAAGCTGCTGAAGCGCACGAGTGACGCGCAGTTGGCGGCGCTGTATGCGGGGGCGACGGCGTTTGTTTTTCCCACGCGCTATGAGGGGTTTGGTTTTCCGCCGCTGGAGGCGATGGCGCGCGGCGCGCCGGTTATTGCGGCGCGCAATAGTTCGCTGCCGGAGGTGCTGGGGAATGCCGTTGAGTGGGTGGAGGGCTACGATGCGGTGGAGTGGGCGAATCGGGTGCGCAAGGTTTTCGGGGATTCCGAGCGCGCGGGGCATTTGCGGATGGCCGGGCAGCAGCGCGCGCGGCTGTTTTGCTGGAGGGAGACCGCGCGGCAAACCTGGGCGGTGTATCGTCAGGTTGCGGCGTCTTGATTGGGGGGCGGAATCCACCACGGTGGGCGTGGCGGGGGGGCGGGGGCTTATTTGGCTTCGTAGCGGCGCTTGTGGTCTTTGATGCCGGCGAGACGGAAGGGGCCGCCGCGATAGGGGGCGAAGACGTGGTCGGCGCCGTCTTCGGGGATGCCGTAATTGAAAATATCCTCGTACTGGCGATAGGTGACGGCGACGCGCGTGGAGAGCATTTCCTGATGCTGTTGGGTGAAGATGTGTTTTTGGTAGCCGGGCTGGATTACGCCTGAGAAGAATTCGGCCACGCAGCCGGAGCCGTAGGAGAAGAGGCCGATTCGCTGGTTGTCGAGGGGGGCGGGGGCGTTGTCGAGGAGGGAGGTGAGGGCTTCGTACAGGCAGGCGGCGTAGGTGTTGCCGGTTTGGCGGTTGTAGAGGAGGGCGGGTTCGATGAGGCGCTTCAGTTCCGCTTCGGGGGGGGATTGGACGCCTTCGGCCCGACAGAGGCGGTCGAATGATTTATAGGCGATTTTGGTGAAGGGGAGGTGGAAGCAGTAGTGGGTGTGGTCGTTCAGTCCGCGCCGGGAGGCGGCTTGATAATTTTTCCATGCGTGGATGAGGGTGGTGAGGTACATGCGGGTGG
>Ga0255347_1005768_pt1 | contig 13856 bp, 18 predicted proteins | sample wastewater_treat_2_FD_192479 | JGI IMG/M metagenome (GOLD analysis project Ga0255347, IMG submission 192479) | Wastewater microbial communities from Lulu Island WWTP, Vancouver, Canada - plant24 | ecosystem: Engineered > WWTP > Wastewater > Unclassified | place: Canada: Vancouver, British...
CTGGTCGATGTAAAGATTCATCATCTTCTCCATCTGCTCCTGGTAAGCATTCATGTTACCGAGGAAAGTCATGTAGACGTTCTTGTTGCAATCGAACATTTGCTTGAAAATCTCATGGGACTGGATCATTATTCTCTTACCTCCTTTCGTTTATCTCCATGCGCAAGCGGCCGTCTTCCATCTCTGGTAAGCCTCGTCATTCCCTTCGAGGGAGTCTCCCAGCGCAACTTTTCCGGGACCAGACCTAAACTGAATTTTGCCTGGGACAATGAATTCGAAGCTTCAGATAATCGATTAATCATTTTCGTACCTTTTTCGAACCTTTTACTTTGACCAAAAAGCATGATATTCGAGAATCCCAGATTATTGAAATCAGAATGAACATTCATTCCTAACAAATATTAAAAAAATTAGCCATCTGGAGGCCTGTGCTATTTTATTTTATCCCCTTTTGCATACCACTGCAAGAATCAGAATTATGTTGTAAAGTACCATAATATATCAGAATGAATATTCATTCCATAATATTAAAAAAATAAGCGCCGTTAAGTTAATGTTTATCTGGGGCTTTAATACCTTCCCAACAAGCTTCAACGAAATCATCAATCATTTCATCATCCAGTTTTATGAACCCAAGAACATGGTCTCGCGTAAGTGTAATCAGGGGACCGAATGAAAGTGCGAAATACACTGGTAAAGGAAAATCTTTTAGTATCTTTTGTGCAATACCTTGTTCAAAGAGTATTTTGAAGATATCTGATTCGTCGATAGATTCTCCAAATAACTTCTCTCTTCGCACGTTCACCCCAAATGGAGAATTCATAAACTGTTCAATAAATCGAAAATGTACAGGATTCTCAATACAATACTTCATGAGTTTTGAATTGAGATAAATATATCTTTCATGTAGGGATTTCTCTGCATAATATCCTTCTTGGAGATGTTCCAGGATCTTTTCGCTTAGCTCAGAAAATATATCCTGAATGAGCCCATCCTTGTTTTCGAAATAAGAGTAAATAGTGCCCGCCCCGACACCAGCCTTATCGGCGATCATGGACATCGGCGCTTCGTGAAAGCCGTGTTCTGCTATGAGTTCCAAGGCCGCTTGTAGAATAGCGTCGCGCTTTTCGACATTTTTCAAGAACATTTCCTCCTGAATGAATATTCATTCAGTGACTTTATAACAAAAATGACTCTTATTGTCAATATCATTTTGACTTTGAAATTTCATTATGGGTCTTTCTGTCATCTACCGATTTGATTTCATACCATAATTATTGTGCTTGAGGATTTCAACTAGCTCCTCATAGATTTTGCTCTCTTCCATCTTTCCTACCATGATATGTTCGAACCGGTCGCTTTTGCATGAAATTTCGCACATTGTTCCCCTGCTATGATTTCTTTAAAATCCAGATTTTATCGCCATCGAATAGAGTAGAGACTATTTGCATTTTACAGAAACAATAATCTATAAGTTAATACATTATTGAGGCTATACCCACGATGTCATTCCTGCGAATACGGATTTCTATACGGCATATGGAATTCCGGATCAATAAGAGAATGACAATCTCTACTTATATGGCCGAATGTAGCCTATTCATTTGTGACCCTATTAATAATTTTAGCAATAGACTATCAACATTGTCGACGTATTATTCTATTTCAATAGGGGTTGACTGCAGAACGAAGCTCTTCAGTCGGTATATAGAGGAGACAAACCGAATGGAGGGGGCATATCGAACTGCAGCCAACCCCGATTTTCGTTCATCAAGCTATAATTCTTTTAATCGTTTATTATTTCCCCCTCGGTAATGTGTTTTCTACTGCAATACCGACAAATATTACATTCAAAATACGACGCAATTTTTTTCGATCAATCCGAGCCTTTCCAGCCGATAACTGTTCCTCGACTGCAACCTGACCGGCACCCAGAAATGCCCAGGCCATGTCGTCAGCGTTTCCATCCCGTAATTCACCGATCAGGATACCACGTCGGATGATTCTACGTATATGCCGAAGGATATTGATGTGATACGACTTGAAATCGAAAAAAGGAGCTCCCTGGGGCGGGCCGTAATAGATTGCATGGATCAATCGAGCAAGATCTTTATTTTCTGCAAATAACAATAATACTCGGTCACATAGATCGAACAGCTGATCCTTTATAGAAAGCTGCGCCCTTGCGACATCGACAAAAAGGGATTCTATCTTTGCGAAGAATCTTCCTACCAAGTTAAGATATATCTCCTCTTTGTTCTTGAAATGATAGTAAAGTGCGGGTTTAGTAACCCCCGCCAAAGAGACTATTTCTCGCACTGAAGTGGCTGTATAGCCCTTCCTTGTAAAGAGTTCCAATGCACAGCAGAGGAGTTGCTCTTTCACATCTATGTTTTTTTTCTTCTGTCGTTTCATCATATCAGTATACTTACCGTTCGGTATATTATTCGGCTGTATTTGTCAAGTTCTTTTATGTCGCATGCTATAAGAAAGAATCTTCTTCGCATAGTGCAGTTACTACTTGAGATTAAATTCTATCAGACGCACATCCCGATGCTTTAAAATCTCTGTTTTTATAAGAAGCCGATTGCTAACAAATCGTCGTCCACCTTTTCTACGTCGGGACGCACATCAGCAAACATGAGATGAGAGTTAAAATGTTTTCTGGGAATTGCACAAGATGTGGACGAAGAGAAGTATGTCGCTTATTCCGCCACCCGATTCCGATTGATTCCGCCATTCCAACCAATCCTCTTTCGTTTATCCTCTCTTAACTTATCTGCAAGCAAAAGCGCACCCCTCGCACCAACCATTACGCGAGTGCCGGTGATAAGCATAATCTCCGGCAGTGTCAATGCTGCTTTCTTCATACTTCCCTCCTAACAAATCTTGCTTATGTATATCAGCCATTATCCCCGCTTCTTGTTCCCTTCTGCCTTTTTCTTTCCATTCATTTTGTCCACGTCATACCTGAAAACCCCATCCTTTTTAGCAATAGCCAGCTTATGAATCTTTCTCAAATGGGTCAGATGGACGGATACGGTTGCCTTTGTTGTTTTCGCTCCCTTGGCCATCTGTTCGATAGTTGCCCCATCCAGAAGCATCTCGTCGATCTTCCCTGCAGTCGCTCCCTTGCCGTGCCTCAACCAGTTTCTGTTTTTCAGTGATAATGAATGGGCTCGCTCCGCGTATGCCGTGTCTAATCTGTCGAGTTTCATACCGCTGCTCATTTGAAATACCTCCCATTTATTTCATGTAAATATTTTAGCACCTATTTCATACCGAACAATATAAAAATGATATGCTCACAGCACTACGATGGGGTGACGGACGTGAATGATGTGCAGTTCAAGGAGTATTACTGCCAGAGGGATATGGTGAAAATAAATGAGTGTCAATACTGTGCCTGTTTTGAAGGGAAGCAACCGAAATTATCTGAAGAGGTATTGCCCATTTGAGGGATGTAGTATGGTTCTGCACTGACCGGAGTTGACTAGGAGAGGGGGTTGACTCCGGTTAAGTGTAAAAGGCGAGATTTGGTTTACGGTGCTCGTAGCAGATGTCTCGCACCCTTTATATATTACGGGCTTTCTCCATCATCTCTAAGATTCATCCCCAATTGAGGATAAGGCTTTTGCTGCAGCGATGAGATTACTGAATCCCCTTTCAGTAAGATGCAGTTTGTCGTCAACCATGCCCAATTTCTTTGCATTCTGAATAAATGCGTCGGACTTTTCCTCTGCAAAGGTGTTGGCGACCAGTATTTCCAATTCTTTTCTGCTAGCGGACAAGACGTAGCCTGGATTTCCTCTTATTGTGCGTTTGAACCAAATGCTGAGAGGGTTATTGCCCTTCCGAATCGACTCCCCCCAATTCGATTCTCGTTTTCGTTTTTCAAGCTCATTCTTCAAATCTGAGTTTTCAGCTTCCTTTTCTTTAAAACGCTCATAATAGTTTAAGTTCTCCAGGTTCTTTTCCATCTGCAGTCTGGCCTGTTCGGAGAGACCCTGAATCAGATTGTACTGCTCCCCATCCATTCTTTTGGCCTCTTCTTCCTCTTCTGGCTTAATCAGGAAAGTGCCAACGGAAAGCCAATCGGAACCCTCCGTGCATACAGCACAACCTGCCGTGCGAAGACGATTAGCAACTTCCTGGCGGCGCTCAGACGAGTCATCCAGACGAACAATGTGCCTGCCATGAATATCACTAAACGGTTTCAGTTTTCCGACCTGAACGATAACTGTTCTTTTAGGATCATGACCGAAAGCTAACCCTGCCTCAAACAGAACATTTGGTCTGGCCTGGCCGAAGAACGTTTTTTCGTAGGGTTCATCGTTTTCATTCTGGAATGGTTTCTTCAAAACCACACTGTCATCTGGTGTCATCAATACCACAATCGCTTGAGCTTGCGAGAAAGCGGCGCTCAGCACATCGCCGATGTATGGGCTAGCTTCTCCTGTCGCAGCAATCGCTTCTGACCACTCGATGGGCTCCAAGTGAAGCGCACGTAGAAAAGCGAAGAAATCACTTCGAAGTCTATTGTTTCTGCCGTGCACAACAAATACTCTCTTCTTATCCGAGATTAATTCGGACTCAGCAACGGGTGTTTTTGTCTGCATCCTATATGATGGCTCTTCGTGGTGAGCATCTTCGAACAGATCATTCAGGATCTGCTGATATAACTTCTCCACATAATCCCTTCTTTGATCATAGTGATCAAGATGGCGTAGTTTGCAGAATGCAGCGAATTCTTGAAGGGTCTTGTGCGGATTTGGGTTAGATATTCCAAGTTGGTTCAGTAATATTCCCAATTCTTCGTAGGTTTCTTCATACCGGCGTGGTTGATCTGAATTCCGCTGCCCTATCATGTAGGCTACCATCAATGACTGAGCCTCTGCTATGGACACTTGCAGACGGGAGTATTCTTCTTCCATATAGGTCCTGTATAGATACTCTTTTTCTTATTCCCGTGTTGGCTGCAACTCAAATCCCTTTGTTGATTGCGCCACCCCTATTCTTTAAGAGATCATTCGAAATAGACCAATCTCATTTCTCATTTCTCTCATCATATATGGGTCTCGGCTAGGAACGCCAACTGACCAGCGGTTGAGGATATGGTTTGGTCTTCACACTATTTCTCAAAATTCGCCTTCACACCTAAACACACCTCCATGCAGACGTCAATTCCTTTTCCACATCAGCCACATAGAGTTCTCCTCTGTGTTTAGCCCTCTCCGAAACACCGGATGAACACACCTAAACATCTGTTAGATTAAATTTCCGAGAAAACGGTTGCTGGGTTAATTCTTCTTTTTCGTCTGCTTTCCTGCTTTTCCCTGCCCTTTCAGACCCTCCAGAGCATACCTGAATTTCCCGTCCTTCTTTTCTAGGAGAAGCCTGTGTTCTTTTCTCAGGTGATTTAGATGGGCGTAGACCCTCTCCACGGGCGCATGGCATCCCTTACTTAAATCGTCCACTGAAACCCACTCAAAAAGCATCTCATCAATTTTACCTGCACTGTTGTTCTTTCCATGCCTCAATCAGTTTCGTCCTGCCAGTAGCAGCTCCCGCGCTTTCGATTCGTATAGGGTGTCCTCCCTGTCCTGGATATCTCCGTTACTCATAGTTTACCTCCCTCGTTATTTGATATAGCCCATGAGTTTATAACATGACGATTCTCTGCGAACAAATCAAAAAGGAGGCACGCCCCATGCTCACTATACCTCACAGAAAAATCAAATCCCACGCAGACACTTTAACCTTCCTGCTGGATCCTGCTCGATTCAAGACCTTCATTATGGATCTTCGCACATACCTCAGGAGCACGCAGCATCTCTTTCAAAAGGAAGGATACGAAAATGACCCCAGGAACTGCGTTCACCGCAGTATGTACGACCGACCAGAATCGGTGCTCTTCAGAAGGTTCCATCATTTCTGTGATAAACAGGGACTTGACTGGGAGGGTGCTCGGGAGATGCTGGAGATTATGTTGAATGAACGGTTCCTGTGCGAGTGCGAAGTTGTTTGGAGGCTAAAGGATGAGCAAGTGAAGAAAACATTATTGGGGTGCAAGTAAATATATTGTTTTCGTCTTCGTTGCTGTTGAGGTGTTTATCTATTTTTTATTGAGATAAGCTTTATTCAAAACGTGTGATTCAATTGTATTGAGGAAATAAGAACAATAACCGCTGATATCGTTATACTTATCATATAGATCAGCGATTGTTACACGGGCCCCAATCTCTAAAGCGGTTGCATTGCCGTGAGCTATCGCATTTCTGTTATCTACTAATTCCTTGATTCGTCCTCCTATCGCCGGATTTGGTACAATAGGGTCTGCTATTGCAAATGCTTTCCATATCATCTCTAATTGTCTAAATCTTAGATTATGGCCGTCTGTCGGAAGCAACTCTTCAGATATTGTTACCGTAGGATTTACTTCTAGAGTTTCAAATAGGTTCCATCGCTTTTCCCAATTTCTTTTACTTGAGAATGCTATTGTATTGCATTGGGAATGAAGAACAATGCTTAATAATAAGGGTTTATAATCTAGCACTCGATGATTATTTTTGTTCATTATTCTTATTGCACGGAACACGCCTTCCCGAACGGTCCTTTCATAAACACCATATAGATGTACAAAAAATAAACCTCTTGAGGTTACTATTGGTGTGGGCACTGGATTGAGTAATGCTGGAGTGTTATCTTTGATGAAATCAAGATATTGACGTACTTCTACTAGTCTCGAAGACGAGTCAGCTCGAATATCCGAAAACATCAATTCCCCGCAAATTTTGCGTAACAGAACTCAATTCTACCCGCAACCATCTTTTTCGAATTTGTTGCCCCTGTAGTCAATTTCTTAAGGGCATCTGATGCTATCCAAGTAGATGCTCCTGCCGTTTTGATTTTTCCCTTTTTGTGTAAAGCTAGGGCAGCGCCCACGGCAACCGCCTCAAATAAATTTATAGGTGTTGCGGCACGACCTCGTGTAATGCCTTTTGGTATTTTTGCAAGATTCTCGAACGTATTTTCAAAAAGCTCGACATTGAATTCATAATTAAAGGAAACTGACGCATCTCGCATATAATTGTTTAGAAAATCAATGACACTATGATCAAATTCTTTATACCTGTGATAAAATGCAAAATACCTAAGTACCAATTCTTCCTTTGTACCATCACTAGTATGTTCTCTAGATAATTTTACGCATTTCATGAAGCTCTTATTTCTCGCGAGTTCCTTTAAAGTATCATTGAATTTTCCCCTGAATATGCAGCTCCGAATTTCCTGATCTGTTAGTTTGATACCCCCGGTATTTAATCGTTCAAAGAGATCGAAACGGACGTTTTTATCACTCTTATCACTGAGTGTTGTTACCTTGATGGGTTTTAACAGAAAATCAAGCTGAGCAGATTTCGGCAGTGCGTCAAAGGTTTTTTCATTGAATTGCGTGAGCTTCTGCAGTTGCTGAAGAACAAGCTTGTCATTCATGTTCATAATATTTAGTTCACGTTCATTGCCAGCGAAATGAACTATTGAGCTCAGCCTTTGAAGCCCGTCAATTAGCTCCCAACTTCCATCCTGATTTGTCGCCATAAATAGGCTTGGAATAGGTATACCAAGAAATATAGATTCAACCAAAATTGATTGTCGATCCTCTTTCCATCGGAATTGTCTTTGATATTCTGGAGCAATATCTATTAACTTATCACTCACCATGCTGATCAATTCTTTGACGCTAATATCATATGTATTAAAGTCTACTTTTCGTTTTTGATCTGCCAGTTGCTGAAGAAGATGTTCTTCTATCATTGGTCCTCCCGCGATGTATCTTCGGAATTATATGAAAATTCGATTTGGATATTTGTTTTCAGAATAATGACAAATATCCTCTCTCTACAACATGTCGATTACTGCTTTCCCCGATCCACCCTGTCCCTAATGCAGGCTTTAAATCAGCTTCATCAAGTTGGATTAGGAATTCTAGATAGGCGTCTGTCTGCAGTAGTTTCTTGAGAATAAAGAGAAGATCTTCCTTGGCCATCCCTTCCTCCTCCCAATTCCAGGATAACGTGTACTCCTATATATATAAATCATTGATAATTCAAGGATATTCTTGAATTATCAAATTTCGCTCAGAAAGGAGAAGTCATCATGCTCAACCAGTGCGTTCTCACAGGCAATTTAGGTGCAGATCCGGAAATCTTCTACAGTTCAGAGGGGAATCCCGTGACGTCCTTCAACATCGCTTTTCATTCGTCCAAGAAGAAGACCTGCTGGATTCGGGTCGTCTGCTTCCAGAAGCTCGCTGACATCGCTGCAAGGTGCCTCCACAAGGGTGCCAAGATCGCAGTCATTGGAACCCTCGACAGACACGTGTGGGAAACCGACGAGGGGGTCTCCAAGAGCACCTACCAGCTCATCGCCAATACTCTCGAGTTCATCAAGACCGATGGGCGTGGTTTTAAGGAGGGAGAAGCCAAAGACGACACCCCCTTCTGATGGAAAGGAGGGGATGCCATGCAGGAGAAGACCATAGGGCTCATCATCAGGGTTGCGGAAATCATCATCGGCATCGCACTACTTATCAAAGACATCTTCAACGGAGGAAACAAACATGACGACAGTGGAGCTTCAAAAAAGAAGTGAGAAGTCCCAGAACTTGAGAGTCATTCAGGTGGACGAGACCTGGTTTTACGTGGAGTCAGACGAGGGGAAGATCTGCTACAAAGTCTGCTACGCGGCAGAGGACCAGTACTCCTGCACCTGTGGCGATTTTGCGAGAGGGATCAAAAACGACCAGAACTTCAAGTGCAAACACGTCCTGGCGGTAGCAAGCTGTGTTCCCAACGGGGAGCAGGAGAAAGCGCAGTTCCTGGAGAGGAGAAAACCCAAGCTCGACGAGCGGTTCATCACGACGATCGAGAACAAGGACTTCGTGCTCTATGCGGGGCTGCTGGATCTTGCCCACCAGAAGGGGATTCTCAAGATCGATGTCGATCCGATTCAGCTTCCTACCAAGGAGAACGACCACATGGCCATCTGCAAGGCAATTGTAGTCTCCAAGTCGGGAGAGGTCTTTTCCGATGTGGGAGATGCTACTCCTCAAAACTGCCATCCCCGAGTTGCCAAGCACCTTCTCAGGATGGCCAGTACTCGTGCCATCGCAAGAGCTCTCCGATCCATGACCAATGTGGGAATGACTGCTCTGGAGGAGATTGGGGATTTCGGAGATATCATCGACGTCAAGCAGGAAGACCGCGGCATTCGAAAGGTTGCTCAGGCAGCACCCAAGAAGATTTCCAGAACCGAGAAGAAGGAGACAAAGTCCATCCCCCAGAGTGACAAGGTGGACAACTCTGACAAGAAACAGGAACCGGCTACTCAGGCAAATCAGGATAATCCCCCTCAGACACAAGCTGCTCCTCAGACTGGTGGCAATGGAAACGGTAAGGGTAAGTCCAAGCAGGAGTCCGTGCCAAAGATCTCTTCTGCCCAGGCAAATGCAATCGCCAATCTATCACGTCGAAGGGGAATTTCGGTGGAGGAACTCGAAAAGATGTCCGTCGATGCCTACGGTGTGAAAGTCGAGCATCTCTCCCAGAAAGACGCTTCATCGCTCATTCGACAGCTTCAGCAGAGCTCCTAGTCCGCAATCCCAATCATAAACACATAGTTCCTCTCATCATCCGGGGCAGGGATGCACAGGGATTGGTGTGTCTCTACCCCTGCTTTATAAAAAGCGCAGGATCCTGCGTATTTTGAGTCAGGAGGTTGAAATGGAATTAAAGGAATTGAGAAAGGAACCCCATCTTTCGGCATCAAGTATCGGGGACTACATCGACTGCGGTTTGCTCTATAAGCTGGGAAGGATCGACCACCTCCCCCCTGAATTCCGTGCAGATGCTTTGGAGTTTGGAAGCTGTATCCACCTTGCCCTCTCGGACTTTCACCAGGCAAAAAAAGACGGGAAGACCATGACTGCAAAGGAGCTTCACGAGCACTTCGAAAGATACTGGAAGGCAGCAGCAGAGGGTCAGGAGAACATCCAGTATGCTGATGGAAAGAATTTTAAGAACCTGCTCATGGAGGGCAAGGAGCTTCTCACGACCTACTACCACAAGTGCCCCCACGATCAATTCAAGGTCATCTCCATCGAGGAACCATTTTCATTCACCCTGGATGGATGCCCGGTCAAGATCATAGGGGCATTTGATCTCGTTGAGGAGGATGAAGCAGGCACCATCATCGTTGTGGACTGGAAAACGAGCGGCAGAGCTTATTCTGCTGACGAAGTGGACCGGAACTTCCAGCTGACCCTCTACCAGATGGCTGCCAAGGCAAATGGTCATGCAGACAGGGAGATCCTGCTTCGCTTCGACTGCCTGATCAAAACCAAAACCCCCAAGTTCGAGCAGTACTACACCAGCAGGACGGAGTCCGACTTCAAACGAGCGGAAAAGAAGATCGGTGAGGTCTGGAGAGGCATCTCAAATGGGATATTCATTCCAAATGATGGTGCACAAAATTGGAGATGCAAGAACTGCTCGTACAAGAAGCACTGCGACGAATGGTTCGAGAGGAGTGGACCATGACAACTGAAGCGATAACTGCGGCACAGGACTACTTGACCGTCATCTATGGCGACAGGAGAAGGAGGATATTGAACATCATGGTTCTTCTGGAGAACCATCAAACAGAGGCAGTCATTGGATTCATGAAAAGTCTCCTTCGGGAAAAGGAAAAGATGCTCAGGAAGTACATCCTGAGGGACAAGACGGACCCCAGATTGGATGACCTAGTGGCTGTGATGTTCCGGATCTACATGTGCATTCAAGTACTGGAAAGCGAGGTGATCAAAAACCATGAGCTTGAACAAGGAGCAGCAGAAGGCAGCGAGCTTTCTCACGGGAACTGCAGCAGTGATTGCAGTACCGGGGTCAGGAAAAACACGGACCATGATGGAGCGAATAGGGAAACTGGTCACTGAACATGGGGTCGCTCCAGAAAATATCCTGGGTCTTACCTTCACGAGAAATGCAGCAGAGGAAATGAGGCAGCGGCTTATCTCCGTATTGGGCAATCAGGCATCCAGAGTCACATTGAGCACCATCCACAGCTTCTGCCATCTATTACTTCGAACAGAAGGGAGGATCTTCGAGATCCTCTCCGGCAAAGACCAGCTTGTTTTCATCCGCAACATTATGAGGGACCTGAAAGTCAAAAATATCTCCATCGGCATGGTCATGCAGGAGATATCCTTGGCAAAGAACAACCTGATTTCGGTTGAGGAGTTTAGGACCTTGTACGAAGGCGACAAAACCATGACCAAAGTTGCAGACGTCTATGAGCGCTACGATCAGGAGAAGGAAAAGAAGTATCTTTACGACTTCGACGACCTCCTGGTCAGGGCATATCGACTGCTGAGCGAGAACCCTTCCATCAGGGATAAGTATGTTGAGCGATATCTACATCTACTGATTGACGAGTACCAGGACACCAACCCCTTGCAGCTAGAAATCCTGAAGACTCTTATCGAAGGTTCCAATGACGGCTCGAGCTTCTGGGTCTGCGGGGATGACTGGCAATCGATTTACGGATTCATTTCAGCATCGGTTCGCAACATCATCAACTTTGAGCAGATGTTTCCAGGTTCAAAGGTCTTCATCCTCAATCGCAACTACCGAAGCACCCCTCAGATATTGAAAGTCTGCCAGAACCTCATCGAACACAACGAACGAAAAATTGCAAAGACTCTGACAACAAGGAATCCCGACGGTGATGAGGTTATTGTCCTGGAGGCATCGTCCGAGGAGGGTGAAGCATTAAACCTAGTCAACGAGATCCAAGAGCTCGTCTGGAACAGGGGATTCGAGTACAAGGACATCGCCGTATTGTATCGTGCAAACTTTCAGAGCAGGGTTCTGGAGGAATCGTTCTCCCAGCACAAGATCCCCTACAAGATCGAGAATGGTCTCGGTTTCTACAATCGCCCTGAAGTGAAGAAGCTCCTTGACTATCTCAGGGTCATCTCAGACGTCAACTCCGATGCCGGCGACGAGGCGCTTCTATCCATCGTAAATGTGCCTACCAGATACATCGGCAGGAAGGTCATTTCACAGCTTGAGGAGGAAGCAGTTAGCAAAGGGGTCCATCTCTATGAAGCGCTCAAATCGTTCAGACCGGATACCCCTTTTATCCGGAAGAACGTGAAGGAGTTTGTTGCATTCCTGGACCCCCTTACTCAACTTTCTCATACGCTGCATCCAGCGGAGGTCATCAATCTGTTGAGAAACAGCCTCGACTATGACCGTTACGTAACAGATGAGGATATCCCGACACCTGATGACTCCAAGATCCAGAACCTGAACCAGCTCCAACTCGCAGCAACCAGGTTCTCCAGTATCAGGGCATTTATTGAATACACGGAGACCTTCCAGGATGAGAGCACCAATGATGAAGAGGGGGTATCCCTGATGACCATACATAAAGCGAAGGGATTGGAGTTTCGGGTTGTCTTCGTAGTCGGACTGGTCGAGGGGATACTCCCTTCCAAGAAGGGGGATATCGAGGAGGAGCGCAGGATCTGCTTCGTGGCTATGTCCAGAGCGATGAAGCTGCTCTTCCTCAGCTGGTCCCACACTTACTTGGGGCAACCCTCAAAACGCTCCATCTTCCTGGATGAAGCAATCGGAGTCAAACAGGACCCATAAACCCCTCCAGAACCTTCTCAAAGCAACCACAAGCAGAGATCTCCCTTAACCCCTATCTCGAATGGGGGAAGGATCAATTATGACCTTCCCCTACGTGTATCTGAACCAATCAATTAGAAGAAAGGAGCAATAGCTATGTCATTTGATTTACTGTACTTTCGCGATTCCGACAAGATCCTGAGAAAAAAGAAGATGGGCAATATGGTCCTATCCACCATGCGTTACCTCGACGATTGCTTGCAGGGAACCCTCTATCGGGGAGAGCTGCTTCGTCAGGCGCTTTCGGACATGGATTGGCGGCAGGAACCCCTGAGCATTCTGGATGGGCGCCGCTACCAGTACAAGGGATTGAGAAACGGGGTGGCCATTGACGGCAGCTTTTCGAGCTACGAGTATATCCAGGATGCCCTGCTGAGATTGCAGGTGGGTTTTGACAAGAAGAAGATCGAGACAGGCATTGTCCTTCTGACCGCTCAGCGAAGCGAGAAATCCCCCCTCGGGAGCACCAAGGAACTGGTCGAAACAGAGATTCACCTTCTCCAACCTACGATCAGCTTACCTGTGACCATTGCCCTCTTTGACCTGGGAGTACCGGGCATCTACACGGATGAGGCTTATGGAGGAACACCTGATGTCCAAACAAAGTCAAACGATCCTGACCCTGCAGGTGATCCTCAAGGCGATAAAGAACCTGCTCCGGATATTGTCCAGAAGGCTGAGAGGAAACGGAAACGACCTATTAGGTCGGAGAGGAAGGAGGAAGAATCATGTCCAATATGACGACTCTTGAGAATGTTTATGACCGAGTTGCAAACATGGCCCGAACCCACAGTGACAGATTGATTCCTGTCGATGACGTCTCCTTTACGGACCTAGATTCAGTTTGCATCTCGGGTGCGACCTACAATTTGCGACCGATCGCCCAGCAGAGCATTTGTTACAGGCTGGGGATCCCGATTCACTATTTGCGGAAGTGCCCCGCAGAGATCCAGCAAAACAATCTCAACTACTGGATCAAGCACGAAAAGAACGAAAATCTGTTCTTCCGGTTCGACGGCAACGAGGTCAGGGCGATCTTTACCCCGAGATACATTCCCACGGACAACAAGCAGGTTCTTGATAGGTTGCTCGAGCACGGAT
>Ga0255347_1005769_pt1 | contig 13855 bp, 9 predicted proteins | sample wastewater_treat_2_FD_192479 | JGI IMG/M metagenome (GOLD analysis project Ga0255347, IMG submission 192479) | Wastewater microbial communities from Lulu Island WWTP, Vancouver, Canada - plant24 | ecosystem: Engineered > WWTP > Wastewater > Unclassified | place: Canada: Vancouver, British...
CCTTTCAAAAATGGCAATATCGAAGTATGAAAACGGTAAAACTATTCCAAATAGTAGCGTTTTAATTTCCCTCGCTGATGCTCTTAATGTTTCTGTAGATTATTTTTATAGGCCTTCTATATTTTCGGTTGAATCTATTTATTTTAGAAAAAAATCTACTCTGCCTCAAAAAAAAATTAACAGTCTTAAAGAAATAATCGCAGATTATTCAGAACGCTACATAGAAATCGAAAGCATTTGTGCTGTTGAAAATCCTTTTACTCAATCAAATCGTAAGTTTATAAAATGTAAAAACGATGTACTTAATGCAGCCGCAGAATTGCGCCAGAACTGGAATTTAGGGGAAGACGGCATTGTAAATATTATTGAGCTGTTGGAAGAGCAGGGTATTAAGGTCTTGGAAATAGAGGCACCTGAAAAATTTGATGGTTTAAGTACTATTATTAATAAAACTCATCCTATTATTGTCCTTAATAAAGATTTTTGCTCTGAAAGAAAACGATTTACTGCTTTACATGAATTAGGTCATATTATGCTAGAGTTTGATGAACTTTTAGAAGAAAAAGAACAGGAATCTTTATGTAATGTATTTGCCAATGAAATGCTTATACCCAAATCTGCTTTTATTAGACTTTTAGGAGCATCGCGTCATGATATTTCTTATATTGAGATGCAGGCTATTCAAAAACAGTTTGGAATATCTTGTGATGCACTTATGTATAAAGCAAAAGATTTGGAAATCATAAGTGAACAGAGATACCGGTATTATTGGATGAAAAAAAACAAAAATCTTGATTTTAAAAAACTTGTAGAAAGTTCTCATTACCCAGCTGAAAAATCGATGCGTTTTGAACGCCTTGTACACCGAGCCTTGAGCGATGAATTGATTTCTTATTCGAAGGCATCATCACTTTTAAACAAAGCACTTGAAGATGTACGAGTGGAAGCAGCCTTGGTATGAAGCAAAAGTATATAGTGAGCGACACAAATATATTCTTAGATTTAATGTCAGTAGATTTGCTTGCTGCATTTTTTTCTTTGTCTTTTGAATTTCATACAACTGATTTTGTTATTGCAGAAATAAAAAACGGAGAACAACGAAAGAAAATAGATGAATATGTTGAAAATGGAAAGCTGTTTATAACGCAGTTTGACAATTCAGAAATGAAAGAATTGAATGATTACCATAATAGCTATTGGAATAAAATATCAATACAGGATTGCTCGGTGTGGTTATGTGCAAAAAAGATGTGTGCTCGTCTTTTAACCGGAGACGCACTACTTAGAAAATTAGTAAAACTAGAAAATACTGTAGAAGTAAGTGGAATACTTTTTGTGTTTGAGGAAATGATTGAGCAAAGTATTATTACAAAAGTGCAAGCTTGCGAAAAACTCGAAAGCCTTATGTGTATCAATCCGCGTCTTCCGAAAACAGCTTGTAATGAAAAAATCACACTTTGGAGTAAAAAGCGGAGGCGAAATAATGAGTAAAGCACAAAAAGATTATTTGCCTTGGAAAGAATGTAAACTGGGGGATGTATGTTTTTTTCAAAGAGGACATGATCTTCCCAAAACTGATATGTTGTTAGGTAATATACCAGTTGCAGGTTCCAATGGCATAATTGGCTATCATTCCATCACAACTACCAAAGGCCCAGGTGTTACGATAGGTCGAAGTGGAAATATAGGAACCCCAAAATTCTATCAGACAGATTTTTGGGCACACAACACTGTGTTATATGTTAAAGACTTTAAAGGTAATGACGAAAAGTTTGTCTATTATTTTTTACATATATTTGATTTTACTGGTTTTAATGCAGGAAGTGCTGTGCCCACTTTAAATAGAAACCATATTCACGAAATCCCAATCCTCCTTCCCCCACTCCCCGAACAACAGGCTATTGCCGGCGTACTTTCCAGTCTTGACGACAAAATAGACCTATTGCACCGACAAAATAAAACGCTCGAAGCGATGGCGGAAACCTTGTTTCGGCAGTGGTTTGTGGAACCGTGTAAGAATGGATTGCCGGAGGGGTGGGAAGAAGGGAAATTGCCTGATGAATTTGAATTTACAATGGGGCAATCTCCTTCTGGCACATCTTTTAACGAGGAAGGTGTTGGAATACCAATGTTTCAAGGCAATGCTGATTTTGGATTTCGCTTTCCATCTAAAAGAGTATATACTACTGAGCCTACTCGTTTTGCAGAGCCCTTAGACACATTAATTAGTGTGCGTGCTCCGGTAGGGGAACAGAATATGGCTTTAGTGAAATGCTGTATTGGTCGTGGTATTGCTGCTTTTAGTTATAAAGAGAATAAAGATTACTACACTTACACATATTTCAAAATTCGTTCATTTATGAATGAAATCAAACAGTTTAACGATGAGGGAACTGTTTTTGGGTCTATTGGAAAATCAGATTTTGAAGCACTAGATATTACTGTACCTCCACGCTCTTTAATCAAAAATTTTGAACAGACAACCAAACCGATAAATGATAAAGTTATTGAGAATTGTAAGCAAATCCGCACACTCGAGAAATTTCGTGATACACTATTACCTAAATTGATGAGTGGGGAAGTGCGATGCGTTGAGACTGCCGAAACGAGGGTAAAAATATGAGTCCATCCAATTCCCCAATTGAACTATTAACTTATCAAGAAGTTCTTAATCAAATTCAAGGCAAAGAGAACCACCTCTTGATTGGCAATGGCTTCAATTATGGTCTTGGTGTCGATACTAGCTACTCAAAAATTTTCCAAAAGATGATAGAGAAAGATTTAGGATTATACAAAGAGGCTGAGTCATTAGTTCAAGAATGTGATGAAGACCTAGAACGATTTATAGGCCGCTTAACGGATGATATTAATCCAGAGAATCATTTTCTCAAGAAATTTGTCAACAATAAAATCAAAATAGATTTTATGAAGGCTACACAAAGCATCGTCAAATCAGCCATTAAAAATGTCTATTCAGAGAAAAATTCAGAGGTTTACCTTTTTTTAAAAAACTTCACCAATTATTTTACCTTAAATTATGACCCTTTCCTCTATTTGCTATTACTTCATTACAAATCCAGTAAATTGAAAGAAAAAACCACATTGGTGTTGCAACCTTCTCTAAAATTCATTGAAGAAGATTTAAATGCAAGAGAAAGCAATATCTATGCCGAAATCAAGCATGCAAGAGATAACGGGACATTGGAATTATCGGGTGTCGATGATGCTGCTGCAACAACAAGCGAATTAAAAACCCTAAAAAAAGCACGCTTCATAACAGTAATCACAGAGTATTCAGAAAGAAACAGCAAGGGCTGGAAAAAGAAGGATATAGAATTAGCGGTGAATTTAATACTAGAAGAAGAAAAAAAACATCAAGTTATAGATAAAGTAGATGACAGCAGTAGACAGCTCAATTTATTTGATGATAAAACAGAATTTGTCTTTGATACAGAAAGTACTACTCAAAATCTATTCTTTTTACATGGAGCATTTCATATCTATAAGGATGGAAAAAGTGTCAAGAAGATTACTCAAAAAACGGATAAAGCCCTATATGAGCGTATCGAAGATATTTTAAATAGCGAAGAACTTGAGCTTATTTGCATTTTCCAAAAAGAAAATAAAAAAGATCTTATTGAAGAAAATTCTTATCTCCTTAATTGTTTGAACAAGCTGAACACCCTTTCAGGCATTATGGTTATTATTGGCTCATCCTTGGATGATAACGATGATCATGTTTTTGAGGAAATCGTCAAATCAAACATTAAAACCCTTTATATATCTTCCATGGACAATGACAAAGAAAATATCCTTGAAAAGGCTACCAGAAAGTTTCCTTCAAAAACGATACACCTTTTTGATGCAAAAACTATTTCATATGAAATGCCAGCAGCAAAGAATGACTACTCCAACACTAAAGAGGAAAAGCATGTATAGCCAAATTTATACACCTAAGCTCTTTGAGAAATTTCGTGATATACTATTACCCAAGCTGATGTGCGGTGAAGTGCGATGCGTTGAGACTGCCGAAACGAAGGTGAAAGCATGAATAAATCAATTTATAATGCACTAAAGCCGTGGATGATAAAACCATTTCACTTTCTTTTTCATGGTGAAGTTCACTACTTAAATAGTTCTGATTATGATAAACGAATAGCATATATAAATTTTGATAATTCTATCGAAGTATCAATCTATGCATTCATGCATTCTAATGCCTGTAAAAAAGGTTTAAATATTTACAAAAAAGAAAATTTAGACAAGGTAAAGAATTCGTTCTATGACAAGTTAGAAGTCTTCGAAAGCTACATTCAAGGAAAAAAATTGCTGGTAAGATGGGATAAAGATGATATCAATTATTATCATGAGCAAAGAAATTCTCAGTATCATGACGCATCGCTTAGTTCGCCAGATACTCAAGAGCTAGATACTATCCGTCAAATAGCAATATGGATTTTTTCTGTTTTATTTGAAATATCCGATATGGAATCACTTTTAAAATTTGCATTAAATGAGTCAGAGAAAAGCTTTCCTGAAATACCCAGAGATTTTGCTATCCCCAAAGTTGAAGGAATACTACAAACTCATGAAAACTCTTTATTTATCGCTTCAATTTTAGGAGGATGGAACGAAAACTTACAGAGTGATAAAAATATGGTTGAATTATTGCAAGTGGATTTTAATCAATGGATAAATGACATTCAAGAAATCAATAACTACAATGATGAAATTTTTTTATCGATAAATGGGCATTGGCAAGTTAAAAATAAAATTAAACTATTAGAAGAATATGCTTCCTTTTTTTATGACTCTCACCTTAATTTAATTAAAACAATAGCATTAGAAGTGTTGTCAGAAATCCACCCTATGTTTGATTTGAAATCTAAGGATAGATTTGCTGCGGTGATTTATGGAAAAACTTCAAAATATTCATCTAAACTACGTAAAGGTATTTCTGAAACTCTTGCATTCCTTGGCATTTATGGTTCAAAACTCAAAAATTGCACACTGCATAATCCTGAGGATATCTCTATCCTTACAATAAGAGAGCTGTTTAAAGATGCTGACTGGAAATTATGGGCAAGCTTAAATGAAATTTTGCCTATTCTTGCAGAAACTGCTCCCAATGAATTTCTAACAGCTGTTGAAAACTCTTTAAAACAAACGCCTTGCCCATTCGATGAACTTTTCAAGCAAGAAGGAAAAGGTGAAATAGGTGATACCAATTATATGACAGGTTTGTACTGGGCGTTGGAAACATTAGCTTGGAGTGAAGAGTATCTTACAAGGAGCATTCTTGTTTTGGCTGAATTAGCAATCCACGACCCCGGTGGTAGATATTTAAATCGACCTATAAATTCAATATCTTCAATTCTCCTTCCTTGGATGCCACAGACAACCGCTTCTATGAATACAAGAATTGCTTCTCTGAGAGGTGTTCAAAGAAAATTTCCTTATATTGCAGGGAAAGCACTTCTTAGTTTACTTCCTAGTCGAACCCAGTTTCCAATAATCAGTCATAAGCCAAAATTTAGAAATTTTATACCTGAAAATTGGAAAACAGAAATACCTACAAACGAGTACTGGGAGCAGGTGCATGAATATGCTAAAATGGCAGTTGATATGGCAAAAGAGAACATACCTTATGTTTCTGAGCTTGTTAAAAATTTGGATAATATTCCTCAACCATCATTTGACACACTTCTCGAATATCTTTCATCAGATGAAATTGTAAATCTGCCAGATGAACAGAAGCATCCTATATGGGAAACATTGCTTGCATATATTAGAAAACATCGTCGTTTTCCAGATGCGAAATGGGCTTTATCATCTGAAATGATTAATTTATTACAAAAAATAGCGGATAAAATTAAGCCTACTACGCCTGACTATTTGTACCAGCATTTATTTTCCAATAGAGATTATGAGTTTTTAGAGAGGAATCTAGATTGGGATGCACGACAGAAAATAATTCTAAAACAGAGAATTGAAGCCATTAAGCAAATTTATACAATAAATAAAACTAATTCTGTTATTAACTTTGCAGAGCATGTTAATAGTCCCAAAGAGGTTGGAAACACCTTTGCTCACATTGCAAATGAAGAAAATGATAATGAGCTTTTTCCTGTTTTTTTAGATTTTCAGGAACAATACAAAAAAGAGTTCATTAGTGGATATATTTGGTCCCGCTATTATTTGAAGGGGCTTAATTGGATTGATAGTTTAAATCCAGGATTTTGGACAACAGAACAAAAGTGTACACTACTCATTAATTTACCATTTGAAAAAGAAATTTGGGAAAAAGCTGATGCACTTTTAGGCGATTATGTTGGAGATTACTGGAAAAAAATTAATGCGAATTCTTTTCCAACTCAAAATAATTTGTTGTTTGCCATCAAGAAATTACTACAATATGGTCGTCCTCGTTTAGCTCTTAATTATATTTTTGTACATTATTCCTCAAAAAAGGAATTTTATAAAGACGAAGCGATTAAAGCGCTTATTGATAGTGCTTCATCTGACGATTTTACGGATACTATGAATCCTTATCGTACAACTGAAATTATAAAAATGTTGCAGAATGACCCTCAAATTGATGACGATATTTTATTTAAAATTGAATGGATGTATTTTTCAATATTAAACTTGGATTATGATGCTGAGCCAAAATTACTTGATAAAAAATTATCTCAAGATCCAGATTTTTTTATCGAAGTAATACAATTAGCTTATCGTTCTAGGAATCAACTAAAAGAGCATGACTCTAATGAGATAAAAAAAGAGATAGCATTAAACGCTTTTAAACTTTTGAATGGATGGAAACGCCCACCCGGAAAGCTTGATGATGGTTCTTTTTCAGATGTAGCATTAAAAATATGGCTTGAGGAAGTTAAAAGAAGAACTATTGAATCTGGCCATCTTGAAGTTTCAATGGTTCGTCTAGGTCATGTTCTTTTTTATGCAGGTCCTGATCCAAACGGGCTGTGGATTCAAAAATCGGTTGCGGAAATACTCGAAGAGGACGAGCATATTCGCCGGGGATTTAGAACTGAAGCATCTAATTCTCGCGGATTTTATACTATTGATCCATCTGGAAAGCGAGAAAATGAAATTGCAGATTCATGGAGAAAAAAAGCGGATGAAGTTGAAGATCTAGGTCTAATACATTTTGCTTCAGATTTAAAAAAACTAGCAAAGTCATATGACCGTGAAGCAGAAAGAGTAGTTGTTGATTTTGCAAAAGAGCAAGAATACAGTGATGATGAGGGAGAATTGTAAATGGTACTAAATACATTCCCTGAAAACTTCTCTAACTTCTATCTTTTCAAAACCGCTGACGATAAAATCAATATCGAAAATGAGTTAAATAAAAAAGATGCTATGCTCAAAATTTGCCCTAACCACTCAGCAACAAGAGCTTAAAGGAACATTCTATGCCTAAAAAACCAAAACCCGTAGATATTATCCGCAGTTCTATTGTCGAGTATTTGACCTATATTGCAGCAAAGGTGGCTTCTAATGAGTAAGAAAATTACTGAATCTGAAATTGAAAAGTTCGCAATTGAGCTTCTTGAAAAACAAGGCTATCAATATATACATGGTCCTGATATTGCTCCCGATAGCAAAAAGGCAGAGCGAGCTTCTTATGAAGATGTAATACTTCTGGAAAAATTAAAAACCGCAGTTACTCGCATAAATCCGCTCATCCCAGCAGAAGCACGGGAAGATGCAATAAAACAAATTGCACGGCTTAATTCTCCAGAATTGATCACTAACAATGAAAACTTTCATCGCATGCTGACAGAAGGAATCAATGTTACGTATCAGAAAGATGGGCATAGTCGTGGTGACTTAGTTTGGTTAATCAATTTTAATGATCCAGAGGATAATGATTTTATAGTATTAAACCAATACACCGTAATCGAAAACCATGTAAACAAACGACCCGATGTTATTTTATTCGTCAATGGTTTGCCTCTTGTTGTTATCGAGTTAAAAAATCCAGCGGATGAAAACGCGACTGTTCACTCGGCATTTAAACAAGTGCAAACTTACAAACAGGCAATCCCTTCCTTATTTACCTACAATGGAATTTTAGTTATCTCCGATGGTCTTGAAGCAAAAGCGGGTACCATTTCTGCTGGATACAGCCGTTTTATGGCATGGAAGACTGCTGATGGAAAAGTTGAAGCCTCTCCCTTGATTGGGCAGTTGGAAACAATGATTAAAGGTATGCTCGATAAAGAAACACTCTTAGATCTCATAAGGCATTTTATTGTATTTGAAAAATCTAGTTCTTTGCGTGTGGACTCAAACAGAGAAAAAAAAGAGGGCAGGGAAAAAGACATCATTACCATACAGAGCGTGAAAAAACTTGCTGCCTATCATCAATACTATGCGGTTAACCGAGCTGTTGAATCAACACTTCGCGCTTCTGGTTATATTAAGAAAACTGATTCCAAATTTAATGCTTCTTGTGTTCTGCAATTGCCTGAAAATTACGGTCTAGCTGGCGTTAAATCTCAATCAATAGGAGATAAAAAAGGCGGTGTTGTCTGGCATACACAGGGTTCTGGTAAATCTTTATCCATGCTTTTTTATACTGGAAAAATTGTTCTTGCGATGGATAATCCGACTGTTCTTTTGCTCACCGACCGCAACGACTTAGACGACCAACTTTTTAATACCTTTGCAGCTTCTAAACAACTTCTCAGACAAGAGCCTGTTCAGGCAGAAAATCGAGAACAATTAAAAGAACTATTGAAGGTGATTTCAGGTGGCGTGGTATTTACCACTATTCAGAAGTTTCATCCAGAAGAAGGGAATGTTTACGAAAAACTTTCAGATAGAACCAATATTATTGTAATCGCCGATGAAGCCCACAGAACACAATACGGTTTTAAGGGAAAAACAGTCGATGAAAAAGATGAAGACGGAAATGTTATTGGGAAAAAAACAGTCTATGGTTTTGCAAAGTATATGCGCGATGCCCTTCCAAATGCCACCTATCTTGGTTTTACAGGAACGCCCATTGAAAAGACCGATGCAAACACTCCTGCTGTTTTCGGGAATTATGTTGATGTGTATGACATAGCGCAGTCAGTACATGATGGCGCCACTGTCCGCATCTATTATGAAAGCCGACTTGCAAAAATCGCATTGAGCGATGAAGGTAAAAGGTTAGTAGAAGACTTTGACAATAATTTTAATCAAGATGAACTCTCTGAAAATCAAAAAGCAAAAGCGAAATGGACTCAACTTGAGGCTCTTATCGGGAGTGCAAATAGAATAAAACAGATTGCAAAGGATATTATCTTTCATTTTGAACAACGACAAGAAATCATAAATGGTAAGGCAATGATTGTTACCATGTCTAGGCGTATTGCCGCTGAATTATACAAAGCTATTATAGAAATTAAACCCGAATGGCATAGTGAGGACTTAAAAAAAGGAGTAATAAAAGTTGTTATGACTTCTGCTTCTTCTGATGGACCTGAAATATCAAAACATCATACTACAAAAGAAGAACGTCGTTTTTTAGCCGACCGAATGCGAGAAGCTGACGATGAACTGAAACTAGTCATTGTTTGTGATATGTGGCTTACTGGTTTTGACGTTCCTTCTTTGCACACCCTCTATATTGACAAACCAATGAAAGGACACAACCTAATGCAGGCTATTGCTCGGGTTAACCGTGTCTATAAAGATAAATCGGGTGGTTTAATAGTTGATTATTTGGGAATTGCCTCCGACTTAAAAAAAGCGCTTTCCTTCTATTCCGATGCTGGTGGCAAAGGAGATCCAGCTACTACCCAAGAGCAAGCTGTACAGTTGATGCTTGAAAAAATCGAGATCGTATCTCAGATGTTCCACGGTTTTGCCTATGAGTCCTATTTTGATGCAGATACCGGGAAAAAGCTCTCTCTTATTCTTTGTGCAGAAGAACATATACTTGGACTTGAAGATGGAAAAAAACGTTATATTGATGCTGTCACTGCTTTATCTCAAGCTTTTTCAATTGCTATACCTCATGAACAGGCAATGGATGTTAAAGATGAAGTAGCTTTTTTCCAGGCAGTAAAATCACGCCTTGTAAAATTTGATACCACAGGCTCTGGGAACACCAACGAAGAAGTTGAAACAGCTATACGTCAAGTCATTGATAAAGCTCTTGTTACTGAAAAAGTCATAGATGTTTTTGATGCCGCGGGAATTAAAAAACCTGATATTTCCATTTTGTCCGAAGATTTTCTTCTTGAAGTTAAAAACATGGAACACAAAAATATTGCTTTAGAAGTTCTAAAAAAACTTCTTAACGATGAGATAAAATATCGCACCAAGAAGAACCTAATCCAAAGTAAAACCTTAATGGAAATGCTCGAAAATTCTATTAAAAAATATCACAACAAAATTTTAACGGCAGCAGAAGTTATCGAAGAGCTTATTAAATTGTCCAAAGAAATTCGTGAGATGGACAAAGAACCCAAAGAAATGGGACTTAGCGATTACGAATACGCATTTTATACCGCTATAGCGAATAATGATAGTGCAAAACAAGTGATGCAACAGGAACAACTTAGAGAACTTGCCATTGTCCTTTTTGAAAAGGTCAAAGAAAACGCATCCATTGATTGGACCATAAAAGAAAGTGTAAAAGCAAAATTGAAAGTAATAGTAAAACGAATTCTTAGGAAATATGGTTATCCACCAGATATGCAAATGCTAGCCACAGAAACGGTGCTCAAGCAAGCAGAAATGATTGCAGAAGAATTGACGAATGACGAATGAAGAATGACAAATAGGATAGGTTTTTCTATTTCAAAAGCAAAGAATATCTCAAATCCCTTTTCTATACAGCAAGATAAAGAGAGTGGTACTTTTTTTTCGACGAGTCTGTAATTCATTGCATTATATAGAATTAAGAGAAGAGAAAGTGGTATTTTGACCACTCTGGTATATACCACTTTACTACCACTTTTTTTAGCTTATTTTGCCCATAAAGCCCACAATCGGAAGAGTTTTATTGTCTAAAAACCATAATGTTATGGTCATCAAAAACAGGACGAGCCCTTCATACCATAATGTTATGGTTTTAGCGATTGGCTCGCTATTTTGATAGGTCTTGAAGCGCTTATCTCTCAAAAGCTGGGGCCATGAGATCTATCTCGAAAGATTTTATATCTAAAGCACGAGCTTTTTTATTCCATTGCGATACTGTTTTTTGTGTGCTTTGTATAATTTCTTGTGCTTCTTTTAATTGTAATTGATAATACTCTGCTGTCGATAGGGCAAGTTCATAATCGAGAGAATTGTCAAATTCATCTATTGCTAAAGAAAGTCCCAGTGGTTTAGGATTTGGGTTTATATCATAACAGGGGGAAAGTCGCCATCCGTTTTGTTCTAAAAGAAAACCATGGTTACGCAGATGGTCATCGGTATTGCCAACAGCAATTGAAAAAACAATTCTGGACCAAAGTTCTTTTAAGTCAGCTTTTGGCTTACTGCTTTGTCGCAAAACAAACTCAACCAATTCCAGGTAACTCGCTCCTTCCAAAAACGAATAGCCATCTTTTTTCCCAAGCAAGGTCATAGCCGATGCAAAATGTATTCGTTCCTTGCCAAGTCTGTCAAAGCGTTTTGTTAAAAAAGTTCTCCCACGATCCGAAAATTTTTCCAGTTTTACTTTGCTCATTCTAAGATCAAGTTCCTGTGCCATTTGCGCGCAGAGCATTTCCCATGCGGCACTATCGTAGATGTCATTTTTTGCAGGAAATTTTGCAATCCATAGATTGCCTTTTTCATCTAAAACATTTGCTTTAGGTCGAGCGCCTCCAAGAGAAGAACCCGGAGCGAGTAAAAGCGATAGCCAGTTCTCTTCATCACCTTCCTCTTCAAAAAGATAGGATGCAAATTCTAAATCGCGCAAACGGGTCCATGGCGGGGTGATAAAATGGCTGTCAGCATTTTGAAATTGCGTATCGTTTTGCCTTTTAAATCGCAAAGCTCCCATGCGGCTTTCATCGTATACGGATAATAAAAAATCTTTTTCTCCAAGCTGTTTCACTTTTCGCTTTTCTTGTCTTGCAAGAATTGCTTCTTTTCTTTGCATTAAAAGGCGACCCCAGCGATCGGGGGAAGAATCTAAAAATAAACCAAAGTTGCTTTTTTCATTTTGAAGATAATGCCAGCCTTGATACAAAAGTAAGTCTGGATCCAAAACAAGACTTTGCTGTTTAAGCCAGCTGTCTTCGTATTTGAAAGAAAAAATCTCCTTTCCCCGAAGCTCTTCAACACGCAAGAGACCAAGCAAGATAGGACCCTGCAGGTTTTTCCAATCGGCATAGACTTCAATTAATTCACTATTCATTTTCATCCGTTTTTTCTCTCTTTTGAGCCCTTCTTCGAGTGGGGAGCTGTAAGTCTTGCAATTTTCTTCCAAAGACGTCATCTCTTGCAACTGCTTCCAAATCCATTTCAAGCCCCAATATAAAAAGCACCTGAATAAAAACAGCAAGAGATACAGTGGCAGAGCCATTTTCTAGTTTACTCAATGTTTGCCTGCTAATACCTGCCCGTTCGGCGAGCATTTGTGCGCTCATATTTCTTCTCAAGCGCGCAAGGCGTATTTTTTCGCCTAAATCAACGAGGATTCTCTGTATTCTTGGCAATAATGCAGGTGTTTCTTTAGCCATAACGTCTAATATAATGTACCAATGTAGTTATTTTGTCAACTATATTTTACATAAGGTAATCAAGCTTATAGAAAAAGCAGAAACAACTAAGCGATAAAAAGCGGAAACGTTTCACCGATGTTGACAACTACCATAACCATAATGTTATGGTCTAGGATGAAGAGCTGTTAGAATTTTACCTTGTATATTTTTTCGTCACTCGCAGTATGTGCAAAAATTGCACATACTGAATCTTCTTCTAATTCATCATCTCCAAATATTTTCTTAAATGTTTTGTAATTATAGAACGATCAACACTATACAATTCTGCCATCATTTTTTGTGTCAGCCAAATATTTTGATCTTGGTAGCGAACTTCAACAGAACTTTCTCCACTTCCAGCAACAAATGTCAAATATTCTGCCGCTGCGGAAATAGGCAAATTACTTTCCTTATAATCGGTCAAACTTTTAATCGTTTTATTTCTTTGCTCTTCCAATTTTTTGATTTTTGCTTCCTTATCATCAAATTTCATAACCAGTTGTCTCCATTCTTTGATATTTATACTTTTATTAAAAATTCAGCAAACATAAATATTTTTTTCTTCTCTAAAACAGTATGGGCGTTCCAATGATTTTTTTCAACTATCCTTGCGCCATATGGAATAGTCAATATAAGTGCAGTCCCCAAATACGGCCCTTTTTCTAGCGTAAAAGCTCTTATGGAAGATCTTAATGCTGAAGATTAGTTATACAAATCAATTTAGAAAAGATTATAAATTGGTAAAAAAGCGAGAGAAGATGCAGTTTATTTGGAGAATAGGTTGTATTTATCCTAGAATATGATATATTATTTGTGAGGTGAAGTATGAAAATAGATACACAGACTATGGTTTCCATAACCGAGGCAAATCAGAATTTCTCAAAAGTTGCGCGCATAGTTGACGAACATGGTACAGCTGTTATCTTGAAAAATAATGTGCCTCGTTACCTTATTATCGATTTTGCTATGGCGGAAAACAGCAATGATGCAAGGGATGAAGATGTTCTTGATCTTTCTCAAAAAATAATGAGCAAAAATAAGGCAGCCTATGAGGTTTTAGCTCAGTGATAAAACTTACTAAAAAACAGATTCTACAAATGCATTCTGATCTTGTTGCGCAAACAGGTGGAATCGATGGA
>Ga0255347_1005778_pt1 | contig 13847 bp, 6 predicted proteins | sample wastewater_treat_2_FD_192479 | JGI IMG/M metagenome (GOLD analysis project Ga0255347, IMG submission 192479) | Wastewater microbial communities from Lulu Island WWTP, Vancouver, Canada - plant24 | ecosystem: Engineered > WWTP > Wastewater > Unclassified | place: Canada: Vancouver, British...
TTAGTTCCTGGCACTACATTTTTTTCGTTCAAAAAACACGACCTAGATTTCATGCGGGTTTACGGACTCCAAAAGGCCATTTTTCGCAAAACACTGTAGAAGAAAAGCTTGAAGTACCATAAGCTGACAAAGATCAGGGCCTGGAAGATTGAAGTTTGGAAGGCGCCTTGGGTGAATTATTGAGTGACTGAGTCCTCGGAAGGGCCTTGGAGCGAGCTTTGCTTGCTGTCCTCTGCCTCCATTGCTAGCGCGCCCTTCTCAAGCCTAGCCCAATGGTGTGAACGCTAGATAGGCTGGGAACCAAAAAAGAAACGCGTTAGCAAACGCAACCGGAATTCTATTTCTGGCGCCTGAGAACATAGCAAACCGCCACGCGGGATTTAGGTTCTGCGTGCCGATAGCATATGTTCATTTCATCTGGACCAGTCAGATCAAAGCTCGCACCACCATCTTCGTCCTGCGTTATACCCTGCTTACCATTTGGATGAATGGAACCGATTACAGGCTCCTTGAAATTATTGATTGTGCTCATTGTATAGCCAGAGAACCCATTCTTTTCTTGTTTGTCGATCACATAGGAAATGTATTGCTTACAAAACGGGTATCTGAAAGGTCTCCAGGCGTAAAATGCCTACCACCACCCTGAACAGTAACCAGGGCTTCGCCTACCCAAGTGCCAAGCAGGTTAGGAATAGAATCTGCTGCGACAGCATTTAGAGAGGCTACAGCAAAGCATATAACAGTTAAAAGGAATAACGTAGATACAAGAAGGCTTTTCATAAGAACCTCAATTATTAAAGGAAACCGCTCTGCTCGATAGAGCGCAGATTCTATACCATCCCAAATGAGATTGCGTCAATGGATTTTGGGTAGGGCAAACGTATGACGTTTGTTCAAGACCTTCCTGGAGTTGCCTGCAAGCATTGGTTTCCATGATTCATGTTAAGAGCCACAGGATCAAGATATGCTCTCGTAAGAGCGCAGTTTTTGACCGTCCAATTTTGCAGGAAGTAAGGCTGGTATCCATACCTGAGGTGGCTGTCAAGCGGATAGCAAATCCAGCACCACTGGGGCTGCGGAAGCATTATCCCGCTAATCTTTGGAAAGCAGTAATTGCACCTGTCGATGGGCCGGTTGTCATGGAGAGTTTAGACGACGGCTGGCCCGGATACGAAGAGTCCGTCATCATCACCCATTAGACTTCGTCGCTGGAGGGACTCCTCGCCGGCTTCATAGGGGCAGCTTGTCCTTGATCCGGGGGAGACATCGCCTTTCGGGTATTCCGGGCTCGATACAGAGCGCTCCAGGTCCAATTTGCAGCGACTCCCCATCGTGGCGACCACCCCACGGTGCGGCACCGTGGCGATTCCTGCCTTCATGTCTCCCGAAATCGGCACAAAATTGGCCTTGACAGCATCGACAGCACCTGCTACCCAAAAACCCTGAAAAAGCGATTTCCTATCACCTTCCTATCACCAGCGTCAATTCTCGCTTCTCTTGGCATATCAATCTGCTTATCCCAATTATCCACTTCTCTCAATCAATATATGAATACCCGTCCCCCATTACCCCTACTTTCATTCCCCTGGCGATCCTCGCATCCTCCCGACAAGTGCACAGAGGAATCGGATATCTAAATAAAATATGGTAGAATATAGATGAGAGGGCAAGCAGCATGCGAAACGAGTGGTAAAACCTGCTGCAATCAAGCACTAGGATAGATTTCCAGTGAGGGGATGCACACCGGACGCGTGCCAAACGGTCGAAGCACATGCAGCGAACATCGCAGCCTGATCGCATCCGTGTTTGGATGCTGCTGTCTGCTGATGGGAGCTTCTCCCAACTGGTCTCAAGGAAGCGAAGACTGTTTAGCGGCGAATTGACGCCGCCTGACGGCGTGTCTTCGCGCTCGACGCCCAGAGCAAGGATCCCGTGTATTCTGATGCGTCCGATGAAGAGTATTGTTTCATAAACGATTGAGCTTTCGTTGGCAGGAACCGAGTCGGACGCAAATAAAGCCCCTTCTGATGAGACTGCCCACGTTGCCTGAATCGTTGGCACCGACTGCCCGAGAAGTTGACGCACCCCAGGGAGGAGGCGGCTCCAACCCTTGGTGAGTCACCATCTTCGGCCTGGCACAAAACATGTGTGAGTACTTTGGGCACGGGGAGCTTTAAACAAGATCTCAGACAGCCTCCTGGAACGCTTATTGCGCCACTACGTAGTGCACTTCCCCGGAAATGTGCGTCCAAATACAACCCGTCATTCCCGCAATCTTCTCGCGGGAATGACGATTCGTGGTTACGGTCACTTAATTGTGTGGACCTGTACTCAGTTTAGACAGTTTGTGTACTGCAAGAATATCGTTTCTGAGAACAACACCCAGACGAGAGGAGAAGGAGATGGAGAGGGGCAGGAGCTTGGAGCATACCAATGGAAGAAGAGGCAATGCGGCATCTCGGATAGTCAACGCCGAACTGGACAAAGTGGGGCTGGGTGGGAAGGCGTGGCGGATGCCGGGCTTTCGCCTGATGGTCTTTTCGTTGCTGCTTATGGTGGGCGGTCTTTTGACGCCTCACCCTGCATTGGCGGATGGCTGGAGCTGGGTATCCGGCACCGGCGCCATGGTTCAATCTCCGGAGAAGAACGACGGCACCTGGATGAACTATTATGGCCTTAATATGTATGTGAAGCCCGGTCAAAAGAACTGGGTGCACATTTCGATTCCCGTCATACTCCAAAGCAGTCCCAAGGCCAGTAAGATCAATCTCGAGCTCTTCACGGGCAGCTCGGACGTCAACGTAACCGCTGTCAAGCTCACGTCCTTTGCCACCTACTACGCTCGGGACATCGCGGTGACTCCCTTTGGCTGCACCGACCACCAGACATATCAGTTTGTGGAACTCGGCCTGGGCGGTACATACGACTTCCCTTTTGGCGTGACCTTATCCCTGGAGATCACGGCCGGCACGGATACCTCGGTGAGTCACAGGTTCTGTTTGGCGGGAGTGGGCGTGTACTGGATCACTTCAGCGGCCACCGCCGTCGAGCTTTCCTCCTTTTCGGCAAAACCTTCCCAGGCGGGCGTGAACCTGAGATGGGAAACCGCCCAGGAACCGGACAACAGCGGCTTTCATCTTTTGAGGAGTGCCACGAAGAAGGGTGGATACAGGCGCATCACCAACACCATCATCCCCTCCGAGGGCAGCCCGTTCGAAGGGGCCCGCTACAGCTATGAGGACGGCGAGGCCGCACGGGGAAAGACTTGGTTTTACAAACTAGTGGATATAGACTATTCGGGAAAGAAGACGGTGCACGGTCCGATATCCACCGCAGGGCTTGTCTACACGGGAGAAGAGAGCAGGGGAAAAGCTCCCGCCGCAAATACGTTCGAGGACGGAGACAGGCGCGGTCCGGTAAGTGTGAAATCGACAGATATACAGCCGCTGCCCCCACCAGCTCTTCCCTAGTACAGCCGGGCGGAAATGACTGCCCGGACGAGGAGGTCTACCAGTGATCACCGTCCATCGTTTCGAATTCGGATGAAATGAACTGCCATGACGGAACCGACCCAAAAGCAGAGCCGGTTGTTTCGAAAAGTATCCCTGGAAAGACTTTCCTCTCCTGAGCAGTTGGACCAGTTGATGCCGGTTACGACTCCGTCGAGCTGGATGGGGCTCGCGGCTGCCCTTCTTTTCCTGGCAACGGCCGTGTTCTGGGGAATGTGGGGAGAAGTCCCCTCGAAAGTGCACGGTCAGGGAATCCTGATCAAGAAGGAGTCCCTCTACGAAGTCGTCTCCCTCGGCACGGGCCGCATCGAGAGCCTCTCCGTTCACGAGGACGAGGTGGTTGAAGCAGGCAGGGTCCTTGCCATACTCTCCCAGCCTGATATGGATCAAGAGATCAAGGAAGCCGAGAGCATCCTGAAAAGTTTGGAGGCCGAGAAGGCGCTCCTGGAAGCTCCGGGGTCGAAGGTCATGGAGCTCGGAGGCGAGGACCTCCAGAAACAAAAGGCTTCGCTCCAGGATGCCATCAAGGCCGGCGAGCAGCGCCTGGAGTCTTGCCGGATGCAAATCGACCAGATGACACTTCTCCTGCGGAAAGGACGCATTACTCGCGAGTCGTTCCGGAGCGCCGTCGACGAATACGAAAAGACGCTCCAGGAAAACCGGGGCTTCAGGGCGGAGTTCGACGAGCTGTCCGCCCAACGGGTCGAGACGGCCTCACAGAGGGAGAAGGACCTGAAGATCATCCAGCACAAGATCGATCGGGCGCGAGAAACCATCCAGGCGCTCAACACAAAGCTCGAGCTTCACAGCAAGGTGATCAGCCCTCGCTCCGGCAGAATTCTGGAGATCTACAAGGATGTGGGAAAAGTGATCGACACCGGCGAGCCGCTGGTCAGCATGGAAGGTGTCGAGGAGGAGCCAAAGCCCCTTTTTGCATTCCTCTACTTCCATCCCATCGAGGGGAAGCGCGTGGAGCCAGGAATGGAGGCTCATGTGTCGCCTTCCGTCGTCAAACGGGAGGAATATGGCAACATAGTGGGAGAAGTCACGCAGGTGTCGGCATTTCCGGCATCTCAGAGGGGAATGCTGCGGGTGCTTCGCAACGAGGACCTGGTGAAAAGCCTTTACGCAGGCGGGGCTCCCATCGTTGCAACGGTCGCTCTCGCCCCCGACCCGTCAACCACCAGCGGATATCGTTGGACTTCCGGGAAGGGTCCTCCGCTGGCCATCCAGAGCGGAACGCTGTGCTCGGCCGGCGTGGTGATAAGCAAGCAGACCCCCGCCAGCCTGGTCCTGCCCTTCCTCAAGAAACACCTTTTTGGCACAGGTGACTCCCATGTTCAAAAGGGGAGCTGAGCTTCCGGCGGTGCCCGGACAAGTGTGGCGAGATAAGCGCGTCAGGACTCCGAGCGTGCTGCAGATGGAGGCCACCGAGTGCGGTGCGGCCGCCCTGGGGATCGTGCTGGGCACCTTCGGCAGGTTCGTTCCCCTCGAGAAGCAGCGCGAGGAATGCGGAGTATCGAGAGACGGAAGCAAGGCTGTCAACGTGCTCAAGGTTGCCCGCCGGTACGGCATGATAGCGAGCGGGCACAAGCTCGAGCCAGCGACCCTGCGCACTGTTCCGCTGCCTCTCATCCTCTTCTGGAATTTCAACCACTTTCTGGTGCTGGAAGGGATCAAGAAGGACAGGGTCTTTCTTAACGATCCCGCCATGGGCCCCAGGACCGTCAGCATCGAGGAGCTGGATGAAGCCTTCACGGGAGTCGCTCTCTGCATTCAGCCGGGACCGGAATTCAAGAAGGAGGGAAGCCCGCCGAGCCTGGCCGCGGCTTTGAAAGAACGGCTAAAAGCCATAAGACCCGCCCTGGCCTGCGCTGTGACGGCCGGCCTGGCCCTCGTCCTTCCGGGTCTCATTATTCCGGCTTTCTCCAAGATCTTTGTGGACGATATCCTGGTGAGCCGAAAGATGGAATGGCTCAAGCCGCTCCTCCTGGCCATGACGCTCACGGTCGTTGTGCGCGGTTACCTGACCTGGCTCCAGCAGAGCGTTCTGCTGCGCCAGCAGGTGAAGCTCGGCATCACCATGTCCGCCCAGTTCTTCCAGCACCTGCTGAGGCTGCCCTATTCCTTCTTCAGCCAACGGTTCAGCGGTGAGCTCGCCTCCCGGGTCCAGCTCAACGACCGCATCGCCCTGCTCATGTCCGGGGAGCTGGCCTCGACGGCCTTGAGCCTTCTAACCATAGTTTTCTTCGCCGCCCTAATGGCGTGCTACGATCCCCTGCTCACCTCGATAAGCGTCGGCGCTGCCGTCCTCAACTTCGCCGCCCTCCGGTACACCTCGCGCAAACGTGTGGACCTCAACCAGAGACTGCTCCAGGAGCGGGGAAAGCTCATGGGAACGGCCATGGGAGGGTTGAGCCTCATGGAGACTCTCAAGGCCACGGGATCGGAGGCGAGCTTTTTCTCCCGCTGGGCCGGCTACCAGGCGAAAGCCGCCAATGCTCAGCAGGAGCTCTCCTGGTGGACGAATCTGCTCACCCCCGTGCCCGCCATGCTAACGATGCTAAATACTGCGGCCGTGCTCGGGGTGGGAGGCTTTCGCGTAATGGACGGACACATGACCATGGGCTCCCTGGTCGCCTTTCAGATCCTCACGGTGGCCTTTCTCACCCCCGTCGAACAGATGGTAAAGCTCGGGGCCAGTTTTCAGGAAGCCGTCGGGAGCATGCGCCGCGTGGATGACGTCATGGGCTACGAACAAGACCGGGTCTATGCTCCGGGCCGGTCCCAAGTGCCGCTGAGCAAGGAGAGCGGCACGCATCTTGCCGGACTCATCGAGATGAGGAACATCACGTTCGGATACAGCAAGCTGGAGCCACCGCTCATCGAAGGCTTCAGTCTGTGCATCCAGCCTGGAGCCCGGGTCGCCCTGGTTGGAGGCTCGGGATGCGGAAAGTCTACCCTCTCGAGGCTTGCTTGCGGGCTCCTCGAGCCATGGGAAGGAGACGTCCTTCTGGACGGCAGAAAGCGGCGTGAGATCGCCCGGGAAGTCCTTGTCAATTCCCTTTCCTACGTGGACCAGGACAGTTTCCTATTTGACGGCACCGTTCGGGACAACCTGACCATGTGGAGCTCCGCGGTTCCGGAGAGCGACCTGGTGAGGGCCGCCAAAGACGCCTTGATCCATGACGATATTTCCGCCAGGGCGGGCGGCTATGACGCCATGGTGGTGGAAGGGGGCAGAAATTTCAGCGGCGGGCAGCGCCAGCGCCTGGAGATTGCCAGGGCACTGGTGTCCCATCCTTCCATTCTCATCCTGGACGAAGCCACCAGCGCCCTAGATGCACACACGGAAGAGCTTATCGACCGGAACCTTCGCCGGAGAGGTGCCTCGTGCCTGATCATCGCGCACCGCCTGAGCACGATCCGGGACTGCGACGAGATCATCGTGCTCGACAGGGGTAGAGTCGTCGAGCGGGGCACCCATGAAGAGCTCATGGAGGTGGCCGGGCACTACAGGTGGCTCGTTGAGAGTTAGGAGTGTTTGATGGGTATCCCGTCAGGAGACGGAGAAGACCGATCTAGAATGGATGCCCCGCTAATGGAGCTTTTCCATAGGGAAGGCGAACCACTCTCGGTGAGCGGAGTCAATCCCGTTTTGTTGGACGGACCGGACAACATCTGGTGCGTGCTGGCCGGAAGCGTGGAAGTCTTTGCCGTCCGTGCGGACGGGGACCGCCTGGTCGGACGCAAGGAGCATTTGTTCAGTGCCCGCGCAGGCCAGTGTCTTTTCGGCCTGGAAGCGGAGAGCTTCGGCACCGGGCGTGCACTGCAGGCCGTCGGCCTGCCAGGAACGCGGCTTTCGCGGATGGACCTCGGGCGGCTCATCCAGTCGAGCAGCGGCGCGCCGCTGCAGGCTCCACTGGCGGCGGCGATCGATCAATGGATCGAGGGGCTTTCGCAGGCATTGACCCGGGATATCGTCCCCCGTCCCCAGGCCCATGTCCTCATGGAGCCAGGAATGGGGATCGAGGCCGGAAAGGCCAGGGTCCTCTCTACCCGTCGAGGGACTCAATGGGTTCGTCACCTGAGCGGGATGTCGCTGTTCATCGGCATGGAGGAGGTTGCGCCGGGCGCTCCCGAGCGACTGCTGCCGGTGTGCCACGAGAGCTGGATCGAAACCCTCGAGACATCCTCCCTGGATGTGCTCCCTACCGGGGAAATGCTCTCCCAGGGGCTCCTTCGTTCATCTCTCGATGCGTTCCACGAGATGCTGTTCCAGTTGATGCTGCTCAACACCGGCCTCGCCGCGGTGGACGCATACAACCTCCTGCGGGAGAAAGGCGAGGCGGATCGGGCACTCGAGAGCGCGGGCCTGGCGGAGCTTGCTTCCGTCCTGGCCGGCAAGTCGGCCGTTTCCGTCACGGGAGTGGTGGAGGATCAGGTCATGGCCGCGTACGCACTCGTGGCCCAGAGGCTCGGGCTTGCCTTCAAGGGGCCGCCCAGGAGCAAAAGGCAGCAGGAAAAGCGAGCCTACACCGTTGATGAGCTGGCCAGGGCATCGGGCATCAACATAAGGAAAGTGGCCCTGCGCCGGGAATGGTGGAAACAGGACAACGGCCCGCTCCTCGGATTTCTGGCCGGCCATGGAAGACCTGTTGCCCTTCTTCCCGTCTCATGCACCGAGTACGAGATGGTCGATCCTGCGGACGGGACTTCCAGGCGCGTTACCAAAGCCGAGGCGGTGGGCCTTTCTCCCTTCGCTTTCACCTTCTATCGCCACCTTCCCGAAAGACCAATGGGCGGCCTCGAACTCTTAAAATTCGGCCTGGAGGGCAGCCGTGGGGATGCGGCTCGGGTCCTGCTGCTGGGGGCAGGGGCAGGGATTCTGAACCTGATCGTTCCCATCGCCACGGGGATTATCTTCAGCGAGCTCATCCCCGAGGCCGAGCGCGCCAGGCTCGTCCAAATCTTCGTGATCATCGTCTCCTTCACCCTCACCACAGTGCTCTTCGAAGTCACGCGAAACATCGCCCTGCTCCGCATCGAGGGCAGACTCGAGACCACGGTCACTGCCGCTCTGTGGGACCGACTCCTGCGTCTCCCCCTGCCGTTTTTCCGCAGGTTCACGGCGGGCGACCTCGCCATGCGCGGGATGGGTCTTAGCATGATGCGCCAGGCCCTCACGGGGCCTGCGGTCACGACCGTCATGGGCTCTCTTTTCTTCGCCTTCAGTTACGCGCTTCTCTTCTATTACGACCCGGGACTTGCCGCCGTTGCCACCGCGGTCCTGGCCGCAGCGCTTCTCGTGGTCGCCGGCGCCGCCGCGGTTCAGCTCAAATTCTTCAGGCGCATGGCCGGTATTCAGGGTGTTCTTGCGGGGAGGGTCTTTCAGTTTCTTTCGGCCATCACCAAGCTGCGGGTGGCGGGGGCCGAGAATCGGGCCTTCGCCCTCTGGGCCAAGGATTTCAGCAACCAACAGCAAATGAGCTACCGTGGCGGCCTGGCATCCATAGGACTCACCACCTTCACCTCGCTTTTTCCCGTGGTTTCCCTCATGGTCCTCTTCTCCTGGATTGTCTTCGCCCAGGGGACCGCCGCCCTGCCGACCGGGGACTTCCTGGCCTTCAATGCCGCCTTCTCAAGCCTCCAGGCTTCCCTTTTCCAGTTCGTCATCGCTCTGGGCATGGCCGTTCGGGTGCTGCCTCTCTACGAGAGGGCAAAGCCCATCCTGGAAAGCCGGCCCGAGGTTACCGAGGCCAGGACCGATCCCGGCCAGCTCAGCGGCAGGGTGGAACTCTACCACGTGTTCTTCCGGTACAGCCGGGAAGGCCCCGCCATCCTCAAAGACATCTCCCTGCGGATCGAGCCGGGTGAACTGGTGGCCATCGTGGGGCCTTCGGGATCGGGCAAGTCAACGCTCTTCAGGCTTCTCCTGGGCTTCGAGCAGCCCGAGTCGGGAGCCATCTACTACGACGATCAGGACCTCTCGGAGCTCGATATCACGAGGGTGCGGCAGAACATGGGCGTGGTCATGCAGGGAAGCAACATCATGCCGGGAGACCTTTTCACCAACATTGTGGGCAGCCGTCCTCTCACCGTGGACGACGCCTGGGAGGCGGCCCGGCTGGTGGGGCTCGATGAGGAGATCCGCCAGATGCCCATGTCCATGCACACCGTGGTCATGGAAGGCGCCTCCACGCTTTCCGGGGGCCAGAGGCAGAGGCTCATGATCGCCCGGGCCATCGTCAACCGCCCGAGGATCCTCCTTTTCGATGAAGCGACGAGCGCCCTCGACAACCGGACACAGGCCATCGTGAGCCACAGCCTGAAGATGCTCAAGGCCACCCGCATCGTCATCGCTCACAGGCTCTCCACCATCCGGGACGCGGATCTCATCTACGTCCTCGACAAGGGGGAGATCGTGGAATCGGGCCGCTTCGAGGAGCTTATGCAACACGACGGGATCTTTGCCAGAATAGCGAGGCGGCAAGTTCTTTGAAAGACCGGGCGTGCCCCCGGCTCCGACGTTGGCAGGCGCGGCCAGACAGGTTGGCAGCGCCGGGCGGGCGGGATGGGCCGACTCTTATCTGTGGCCTGTCCGTACGTGGCGCGAAATGTGCCCATGCTGTCACGGGGAACCGCCGATACGAACGGCAGCTCCCCTTCCAAGGAGGTGACAGTCCCAGGCGGAGATATACCTGTTTAAGGATAAAATGCTTCATTTTTGTAGGAGCATCCGACAACCCGAAAGTGGAACTTCCTAACCGAAACAGGTATAAGTGAGGCGACGATGATTGGATCGAATCCCCGTTTGCCTCAATTGAGCGGCGCCATGTAAGGCGGCGCCAACGTGGAATGGAGAGTGGCGTTACAGCCGAATTGGCGGGTTTGCACTGGATCGGACTGAAAAGGGCCGAGGGATCTATGTGCCGGACATTTCGTTGTTTTCTAGTTGGAATCCTTGTCGTCCTGGCCGGGCTTTGCGGATGCAATGCTGCTCAAGCCGCGCAGCAGGGGATCGAGCTCGTTGCCTCTGACTCCTGGGGAGTCATCCTGGAACTTTGTCTGCCCGCCTTCACCCTGGAGGAGATTCAAGGACTGGCGGGGCCCTATCAGCAGGTAAGGCTTCCCGGGTGGGCCAGCACGACCGGGCCGGGCCATCCGGCACTGCCGGTGGCGACGGCGCTCATCCAGGCGCCCCGCTCCGGATTGATTTCCCTTGACATCCTCGAGGAAGAACGTGAGGTCGTAAACCGTTGCAGGATCGCCCCCGTTCCCCGGCTGGGATCGATGGACAATCCCGAGGACAACGGGGCCCCGGTATTCGAGGAGAGCGAGGCCGCCTACGGCTCCCGTGAATTTCTCCCGGAGGACCGCGTGGGCATTTCCGAGCGGCAGTTCGTGAGAGAAGATTGTCTCGTTCGGGTCACCGTATCTCCATTCCAGTTTAATCCCTCTACCGGAGAGTTGCTGGTTTCAAAAAGGATGCGGGTATCTGTTCGATTTGAGAGCCCCCTGGCCCAGCCTTGGCTTCAGACCACGCCTCCGGCCGAGCCATCCCCCGCTGCCGGCCGGGTGGGAGATGAGGTATTCTCGCAAATGCTTGGCCGGACGGTCCTCAGCTACGCAAAGCGGGAAAACGCGGCTTTGCCGCAGGCCGATGAAAGCACTGGAGGCCCCGAGGCCGCCCAAACCACTCGAATCCCGGGGCGTGGTCTCTCGATGGCAGCTTCCTCCGGCAAATTGCTCAGGATCGAAATCAAAAAAGTGGGCATCTACCGGATCACCTACGAGGACCTCCTGGCAGAAAAGCTCGATCCCACAACCATCGTCCCCGCCTCGCTTCGGATGTCGAACAGGGGGCGGGAAGTGGCGATCAAGGTCGAATCGGCTCTCGCCGATCGGCTCAGCCCCGGGGATGCCATCGAGTTTTATGCCCGCGGCATGGATGACTCGTACACGGACACGAACGTGTACTGGCTTGCCTGGGGGGAGGAAGCGGGAAAGAGAATCGAATCGACGGACGGAAGCCCGTCGGGTCACGCGGAGCTGGTCAACACCTTCACGGACAACGTGCACTTCGGGGAAAACCATGTGATCTGGTCATTCACTCCGGGGGCTCCCAACGTGAACCCATGGTTCTGGGAAAGGCTCACGGCCCCGGTAACCAAGGACTACTCCATCGTTGTGCGCTCCGTTGTCCCGGATCAATCGGAGGCACTCCTGAAAGTGGCCCTTCAGGGCTCCACTACCATGGCGCCGCACCCAAACCACCACACGCAGATCCTTCTCAACGGGGTGCAGATCGGGGACGCCACCTGGGACGGCGATATGAAGTACGTCCACAGCATGAGCATACCCAAAGGCTTGCTCAAGAAGGGCGGTAACGCGGTGACCGTCACGATGCCTGGAGATACGGGGGCGGAGGTCGATTCAGTATTCCTGAACTGGATCGAGGTGGAGTACTCCCGTCTCCTGGAAGCCGTAAACGACCGCCTGCAATTTCATGTGCAGGGAGAGGGCCGGCGCGAGATGGTGATCTGGAAGCTGGGCCGGGCCGATGTGCGCATCTTCGACATCACGGACCCCCTTGGCCCCCGGGAGGTCACGGGGGCATCGGTGAGACGGGTAGGGAGCTTCTACACCGCTACCTTCCAGGACAATGTGGATGGGGGGAAAAGCTACCTGGTTAGAACCGGCGGCGGGGTGAAAAGGCCGGACCTGCTCTCCGCCTGGGAGCCCACCAACCTGGCCGGCTCTCAAAACGGCGCCGACTACATTCTCATCACATCCAGGCCCTTCCTGAGCTCCGTGGCTCCCCTGCTCAAATGGCACAGGAGTTGGGGCATGAGGGCAAAAGCGGTTGCCGTCGAGGATATCTACAACGAATTCAACGACGGGATATTCCATCCCTCGGCCATAAAGACCTTCCTCAAGGCGGCCTTCGCCAACTGGCAAAGGCCCGCCCCCACCTATGTGCTGCTGGTCGGGGACGCCACAGGCGACTACCGCGGTTACCTCGCAACGGGTAAGAAGAACATCGTCCCACCCCACCTCTCCATCACTCAGGGGCTGGGCCTGACCCCCGATGACGGCTGGTACGCGTGTGTCGCGGGAAGCGACCCCCTCCCCGACATGCTCATCGGGCGACTTTCAGCAAGCACACCCAAAGCGGCCGCCCAGGTGGTCGCAAAGATCCTTGCCTACGAAAAGGCGTCGGATTACAGGCCGGACAAGGCCCTCTTCATTGCCGACGACGATGAGATCGGGTTTGAAACCATCAACGAGGAGCTCATCACCATTCTGCCCAAGAGCATTTCGCCCCGCAGGGTCTACCTGAGTCAGGCTGCGAATCCGGCTGCCGCTCACCGGGCCATAATGAATGGAATCAACCGGGGGATGCTCATCACCAACTACGTGGGACACGGCAATGCCTTCTACTGGAGCGCGGAAAAGATCTTGCAGGATTCGGACGTGAGCTCTCTCGAAAACGCGGGCAGGCTCACCTTTGTGACCAGCCTCGACTGCTACAACGGGTTCTTTTCCCATCCTTCCAGTTACTCGCTGGGGGAGCTTTTGGTGATCACTCCCAAAAAGGGGGCCATTGGAAGCTTCGCTCCAAGCGGCACTGGATACCCCTGGGAGCATGATCTCCTGGGCAAGGCGCTCTTTTCGGCTGTCTTTGAAGGCGACAGCGTTCTGGGCTCCTTTACAACCAGGGCCAAGATCGATGCCTATGCCAGGGGAACATCCAGGGATCTGCTCGAATGCTACGGCCTGATTGGAGATCCGGCATCCCGGCTCAAGATCGTGAAATGACGTGATGCACGGGCGCTGGGTACGGCAGGCAGAGAGAATATGTTAAAGTAAACAAAAGTATTCCGGGCACATCAAAGAAGAGAGGAGATGATCATGGAAAATCTGAAGAAGAAGATCGAGTCGAAAATCGCGCGGAAGCTGGACACCGATCCCGGATTCAGGAAAGCCTTGCTCGATAACCCCGGCAAAGCCATCAAGGAGGATCTCGGCATCTCCTTTCCCGCTGGCGTGGATGTGGCCGTAAAGGATGAGGTCGCCGGCGGGATTTCCTTGATCTTCACCGAGGGACCCAAGGGAACCGAAATCCAGGACGAGTTGCTGGAGCAGGTTGCAGCCGGCTGTGTCGGCGAGGGTCCGTGGGATGATCTGTAAGCACTGCTCCACGGGAAAGAGTGAACCTCATCTTCTACAGTATCTGTAAAAAGCTTCTGCAATATTGGATGGTTAGGCATGACAATATCATCCTTGGCACTACAAATTGACGATCTGTTCATGGGGGAACTACCCGCCAATCTC
>Ga0255347_1005780_pt1 | contig 13843 bp, 10 predicted proteins | sample wastewater_treat_2_FD_192479 | JGI IMG/M metagenome (GOLD analysis project Ga0255347, IMG submission 192479) | Wastewater microbial communities from Lulu Island WWTP, Vancouver, Canada - plant24 | ecosystem: Engineered > WWTP > Wastewater > Unclassified | place: Canada: Vancouver, British...
ATATCTATCTTTGTCTTTTCAATTTCTTCTGGTGTAAGATTTGTTCTACTTATTTCCAATGACCTCTTTTCTCTTCCTATAATCTCTAAAATCGTGGAGAGACAGTGGTTTTGCATTTCTTTATTTCTCTCTTTCAGTTACTCCTTCCTTAGAAAATTTTTCTATTAATTTTTGAATCTCTTTTCTAATATCTTCCCTTCATCTTCTGCTCCCTGGTCATCCCTAATTTTACCGATATCTGATACCTTTTCCAAAACCATTGAGGTGTTACCTATGTATCTCAACTTCTGTATAGATAATCAGGAAATTGTAAATAAATAAAAATATACAGAAAGGATTTTATAAGGGAAATGTAGTGAGGACCTTCAGTCCTGTGTGTTTTCCTACAATATCATAAGTTCATCGCACATGAAGGTACTCACTACATTTTTCACTTTACATTTTGTAATTAAGTTATTCTGTTGTCCCTGAAGATTCCCTTCGTTTTCCTTAAGAAAAGTAGGAATTAATGGGTGGAAGAGAATCCTGAAGGTGGATTTTTTTCTTTTTTTTGAGATAAGAGATATTTTGCAATCAAATCACTTTATAACCAGATTTATCAAGAACTTATCATCAGTACTATATGAAGTTTTACATTAATCCTTAAGAACAATTTCTTCAACAAGATTCTTGTTTTCTATACACCAATCAATCGTTTTTTTTATGCCCTCTTCAAGGGAAAAAATCGGCTGCCAGTTAAGAATTTTCTTTGCTTTTGATATATCTGCCCATGTCGCTGGTATATCGCACTGAGGAAATGGCTTATTTATAACCTTTGCCTTTTTACCCAGATATTTCTCTATTAATGATATTGTTTCGTTTATTGTATAGGGATGATTTCCTCCGAGGTTTATTATCTCAAAACCAACATCTTTCAGCCCGAGAAGTGTGCCCCTTGCAATATCCTCAACAAAAGTAAAATCCCTGCTTTGGTTTCCATCTCCATAAACAGTTATTTCTTTTTCTTCATTTATCAATTTAATAAACTTGAATATGCTTAAGTCAGGCCTACCTGCTGGTCCATAAACAGTAAAATACCTGAAAATTGAAACATCAATATCATAAAGATAGTGATATGTATAGCAAGAAACCTCTGCTGACTTTTTTGATGCCGCATAAGGCGATATTGGGGTATTTACAGGCAATGTTTCAGAAAACGGCATACTTTGGCCAGCGTATAAAGATGATGTTGAAGCAAGAATAAACTTTTTTATCTTGAATTTTTCGGCAAGGGTTAGAAGATTAAGATTCCCAAGAACATTTGTCTCAAAATAGATATGAGGATTTTCAATACTTGCCCTTACTCCAGCACGAGCAGCAAGGTTAATAATTGCATCTGGTTTGCTATCAGAAAAAAGTTTTTCAAGTTGATTTTTATTCCTGATATCAATCTGTCTGAACTCAAAACCATCGGTTTTTATCAAATCATCAAGTCGCCAGTTTTTTAATCTTACATCATAATAATCATTGATATCATCTATCCCTATAACATCATACCCTGAACTTAAAGCCATCTTTGCAGTTTGCCACCCAATAAAGCCAGCACATCCAGTCAAAAGTATTCTCATTGGAACCCCACTGTTATTCCATAATCCGCAATATCTGCTCTTATGGATTTTTTTTCATAAAGAACCTGTTTTAGTGTTTCAAGTACTGTATCTTCGCCATGTACAAGGAATGTGTTGATAGGAGGGTTTTCAAAAGAAGAAAGCCACCACAGTATTTCATTCTGGTCAGCATGAGACGAAAAGCCATTAACCTGGACAATGTTTGCCTTTACTTCTCTATATTCCCCAAAAATCCTTACCTGTTTTTTCCCGCTGATAATCTCTCTGCCCAATGTTCCATGTGCCTGATAACCAACAAATAAAATAGTGCTTTCTGGCCTGCTGATATTGCTGACAAGATGATGCTTTATCCTGCCTCCAGTACACATTCCTGACCCTGCAATGATAATTACAGAACCTTTAACATGGTTGATTGATTTTGATTCCTCAACACTTTTTGTTGGATAAAGGTGAGACATTTCAAAAGGGCTATCGAATTTTTCAATTTGTTCCTGTAGAGATGGCCTTAAAAATTCAGTATATTTTTTGAAAACCTCTGTAACTCTGATTGCCATTGGACTATCAAGAAATATCCAGAGATGCGGAATTCTATTTTTTAATAAAAGGCTTTTAAGGCAATAAAGGAGTTCCTGTGCTCTTTCTATCGCAAAACTCGGAACAACAATATTGCCCCCCTTGTTTGCTGTATCTGTAATGGTTTCTGCCATTGTTTCATAGGTTAGTAAATCACTTTCGTGAATTTTGTTGCCATAGGTAGATTCAATAACAAGGTAATCAATCTTTGATAATCTTTCTGGCTCTGGCAGGATATATCTATTCGGCCTTCCAAGATCTCCAGAAAAAACAAGATTCTTTTCTGAAATAATATTCTTGAATTCGAGTATAGATGAGCCGAGTATGTGTCCAGAGTTGTGATATGTAAGGGTAATTCCTTTCTCGATTTCAAATGAATTATTATATTGAACCTCTTCGAACCTATCAAAAACATCATATGCATTGTCTGTTGTAAAAAGCGGTATAATTGGATGTTTTGGAGTGGTACCGGCGCGCTCGTGCCTTTGTTTTTTCTTTTCAGCATCTTCCTCGTAAAGTTTTGCTGCATCGAGAAGAACAATCTTTGCTATTTCAATTGTCGGAGCAGTTGCATAAATCTTACCTCTGAATCCATCCCTTACAAGGCACGGCAGAAAACCACAATGATCAAGATGGGCATGAGTAAGGAATATTGCCTCAATACTGGATGGATCAACTGGAAAAGGTTCCCAGTTTCTCGAAAGAAATTCTCTTTCTTGATATATTCCGCAATCAATCAGAAAATTTTTTTCATTAAATCTGAGAAGATGTCTTGAACCAGTAACATTCCTGCTTGCACCTAAAAATGTGATTGAAAACATTTTATTTTTCCTTAAACATATCAACAAGTATCTCGCTGTGGACCTTTGATGGTTTTGATGTCTGGCCTTTTTCATCAGTCCAGATAACCCAGTAATAAAGTTTAATACCTGGCCTTAATCCATAGATGTGTTGCCCATTTTTTGCACCATCCGGAGTCATGTTTACTGCACCCCTTCCATCAGGATATGGTCCAACCCATATAAAGTATTTAGATGCCTGCTTTACTTCCTTAAAATAAACAAGCGCATTTGTTCCATCAGCGCCCCAGGATGGTGGATCAATCTTGATTATTGAGGTTGGCTCGTAAACACCGGTTTTTTCTATTTCAGCAATTGGATTTGGTAAATCTGGAATATTCTTTGGCTTTGGCATCCTGACCCTGCTTGATAGAACTGCTCTTTGTGTTGAATCCTCTGGTTTATCATACTCAACATAAATCCTGCCAAAACAAACAGTATCAGAAGAAACTGGCTGGACATCATTCACATAAAGGATATGAGACCTTTGTTCAATAATAATATTTTCAAGTTTCAGAGGTAAATCAACAATTCCATCCCCGTCTGCATAACGCCACCAGGTTGTTCCATACTTTCTAAAGTTATCATATCCTTCATTGCCAGGAAGTTCAAACCTTATATACCTCCATCCATCAAAGTTAAAAGAACTCCAGGAATGAACATCATCACAATTCCACTGGTCTTTTGTTCCTACACTTAACCATCTTTCGCCTCGAGCATCTCTAAGGCAATAAACAATTCTTCCCCAATCACTTGCGCCTTTTACCCAGATTCCAATTGCTGATGGGGCACCTGGAAGAATAATGGGACGTTTTGGTTCAAGAATTGAATACCAAGGCATCAGTTCATGGGTTTTTTCCTGTTTTTCAAGTTTTGAAACAAGGATATTTCCAAATTTATCATCTTTCTCAATTAATAAGGTAAACCTTCCCTTATATCTGAATGTATCAAAATTATTATTCTCATAAAGTATATCTCTTTTCTCGGTGTATCTCCATGAGCCATCCCCGAGATTAGCAACAGGTATAGCATTTTTCGAAGGTTCTGAATCAGAATTATCTGAAAAACCTAACTCAATACTTACAATCTCACTTTTTGTGGTTATGTATGTAACTGATGAACCAATTATAATTGTGGCTTTCTTATTAGCAGTTTTAGAAACAATTGTATTATTCATAACATCAGTTATCCCTATCTCTGTATCATCTGCAAATGTAAGGGTAGCAGGTCTTTTACCTCTTATTGTCCATAGTGTATAAACATTACCTTCTGTGCCTTTGAACTTCAGGCAGAAACTTGTAAGAGAACCTGTTGGAACCCATTTTTCAAACTCTGCTTCATTCAGTTTATCTGTCATTGTTGCATATGCCGCATATGCTGGTTTTGGGTCGCAGTATGGAATTCTTCTGAATATACCACAGCCACCATAATGTTCTGCACCATAGTAATTTCCACAATCAAATGAAAACCACCCGGAATAAAATTTTTTTACTCCATATCCCATACTTATCAATACCCATCTATTGTAAATATCCATCTGCTCATCCCATGAACATGCACCTATTTCTGTTGGAACAAAAATACCTTCGCAATAACGAAGATCAGGGTTAGGGATACCTGCTTTTTCATATTCCTTTAGTAATTCGTACAACCGGTGCACACTAATCTGGTGGAGTTGTTGTTCTGGTAATCGCTCAAATCCACATATATCAAGCCCTGAACCATCAATTAGTTCTTTCGGGAATCCTGCCCGTAGAAGTGGAACAATAAAAAGCGGATCTCCCCATGGTATTAAAATCTTTAGTTCTGGCCAGGTTTCCCTGATTGCTTCTGCGGCACATTTTGCTGTTATAAAATGCATCCTTATTCTTTTCAGTTCATCCTCTGTTGGTTGAAATCCTTGTTCTCCCCAATATTCTGGATAGTTACCCGCTGTCATTCTATTGCTGATGCTTGGCTCGGGAAAGAAAAAAACATGGTCAGGTCTGTATTGTTCGGGCACAACATTACGTGCCTTTGTATATGCCTCGATAACCTTTTTCTTATAATCATCATATTTTGCCTGATCATACGGCTGTTCTGCTGCCCATTCCTGAGGACTTACCTCCCACGCACCAGCAGGAATCCTTGTCCAGTGTTTTTTTATATACTCATTGTTTTCTTGACCCTGTGGAATACCAATACTCGTCCTTGCTCCTGCCATCGTCATCAAACTAATATGATGTTCTGGCTTTGGTGTATAATGACCACCGTGATAACTCCAGTATCCAAAAAGTCCACCTTTACCCTGCCATTTTTCGGTTCTTGTGTCAGGCGCAAGTAAAACAAACGAACGGGTTTCTGTCCATATATTATCCTGTGTTCTGAGCGTTGCTATAAGTTGATACCAACCGTAAAATTTTGCAGGAATATTCAATTTAATACTTTCAGAATTCTGCTTTTCAACCCTGATATCTTTCTCGATTATAATATTATTATCCTTTTTATCATAACTTGTTGCCGAGAGGATAAGATTCCCCACTAAATCCTTATTCCTGGCAGAAAGTTTTACTGTGTATGATGGTACCTCTGGAGATGTCCACACATGACCGAATCTATCTGGATTTATCTGAAAATCAAAATAATTCTTACCGAGTGTTACCCCATAAACATGAACAGATGATGGAAGGCCTGCCTGATGCCATCCATATATAATAGGGTCAGGATATGCCCTAAATTGCACAACCTTTTTTGTTAATTCAACTTCAAAAATATCAAGGTCTGAAAAAGATGATAGTTTTCCCATATCAAGGGGAATCTTAACAAGCCATAGGTTTGCTTTTTTCCCATTTGAAAGAATTACAGGGAATTTTGCATATTGACTGCTTGTAGCAGTAAAAAGTGGCACCTTTGTTTCAAAGTTCTGGGCAAACCCAGCGCCTGGTCTGTAAAACATTGCTGTAAGAATCGGCACTGAATTGGATCTTCCATCTGCTGCAGCAAGAACATAAAGGGAATTATAATTATCAAAGGGTATCCTTAACTGAATTCTTGCAGGATCTCTACTTGAAGAACCCACAAACGCCTGTTGAAACACAGGAAAATATCCTTCAAGATTTCCTTCTCTGTAAAGGGATTTGCTTATATCAAGGTGATCAAATCCCTCGACATTAACAGATGGAAGTATAAATGGAACACCTGAAATTTCTGTGGTTGTATCCGCTGATTTAAATGGTTTTATAAATGTTTTTCCTGTGATTGTTCTGCCATTTGCATATCCGGTTATCCTGACTGGATAAAAATCAGGTTTTTCTTCTTCAGGAGTTGTAATAGAAAAACCAGCCATCTGAACTCCTTGGCTTAACATAAAAGCAGAAAATCCTTCTTTTTGAAAATTTTCACCCTTTTTATATGCAACCAATCTATCGTCAACCCAACACCATGCAGAATCTTCTCTTAAAACCATTCGTATTTCAATCCACTTTGAATTATGATCAGGTAACAGCACCATATCTTTTTCTATCTGTATTCTGTAATCTTCTGGCCAACCAGGAAGTATTCTTGGATACGCCTTCAATAAATATGTAAAATTATTTGAAAAATAAGGTACCCAATCCATAGTTTTTCCAAGTTCATTGTTGTCATAAAGATATTTTCCGGAGTTTCTCACAGAGCACGAAACCCTTTCAGGATATGAAGGATTGTCTGTTGTAGTAAGAGATAGGGTTAAACCAGAATCGTTTACATCTTTTTTCCCAAGATAAAAATACGCATATGCTGATTTATTTACAGTTGTGCGAAGCCGGACAAATGCACGCATCTCAATTGGCGTCCTGAATTTTTCTTTACTGACCAGCAAACATACTGATTTTGAAGCAGTAATAACAGGCATATTACACAATACTTCTTTTTCAACGACAAAATCCCCCTGTTGTTTGGTCCAATTTTTTTCGAGGACTGAAACAAAACCAGCAGGATTTATAGAATTTCCCAACTGAACCTGGTCTTCTGCATAAAGGAATGAAACAAAAAATAAAACACATAACCCTATGCAAGGAAAGAAAACTTTTGTTTTTATAATACCTCCCATGGTTTGTATTGGGTAGTGCCAAACTGGTTCATCATTTAGCTAAAAGTTTTATATGTTTTAGCACCATCTTTGTATTTCTACAAATTTCTGTATATTGTAAAAACTCTATTAAATCACATAAACAACTTAATTTCCAGATATTTCCCGAAAAATGAGTACAATAAACCTTAGAATTCGATTTTCAATCAATTCTGTAATAAAGATTAAACTTCAACCTTTTATACTCTCTTTTATCTTGATAATAAACTCATCCAACCCCTTGAACATGTTTTTCTTAATGTTAGAGGTAATCCCTGCAAAGGTAGCAACAGGTTTTTTATTGCATATTGTACCCATCTCAATAATTGTTTTTTCTATACCTGTCCCGCCTGCTGTACAGAAAAAGGCAACATCATTAAATTTGCTTTTATTATGATAAATGTATGTTCTTATAGCAGGTGCCATACTTAATGCCCAGACAGGAGTTCCAATAATAACCATACTGTAATCTGATGGATTCTTTTCGACTGGTTTTATTTTAGTAGTGTTTTTTCTTATTGAATCTTTAATCCCCACTATAAACCCTTTAATTCCTCTGCGGTTTTTCAAATCAGTAATTTCTTCGATATCACAGGAAAGAATATCTGCAATCTTCTCTGCAACTTTCTTAGTTATTCCTGTTCTTGAGTAAAAAATAACAAGAACTTTTTTATTCAAGAGCCCTCCATAGTTTCTTTATTTGTTCAGGAATCCTAATTGGTTTCATATTTTTGTTTACACAGACCACCACTATTCTTGCGCGACAGCATAGGTTTTTTCCCTTAAAAACCTCCTGATAAAAAACTACTGAAGAATTTCTAATCTCTTCGATACCTGTAATGATATCAATGGATTCTTTATATCTAACAGGTTTTTTGTATTCAATTTCTGCTTTTGCAACAACAAAAGCAATTCCTTCTTTTAGCAATTCCTCAGTAAAAATACCTTTTGTTTCAAAATACTGAGTTCTTCCTTCTTCAAAATATTTCAGGTAGTTTGCATAGTAAACAACCCCTCCTGCGTCAGTATCGTGGTAATAGATTTTTTTCTTGATTATGTTTTTATTCATTTTTCCCTTTACAATAGATAATAAACTATCATAAATAAATATACAAATGCAGAATTTTGTAATGTAAAACGGAATTACTTGAAAACTATATTTCATTTATGAGATAATTAAAAGCAACAGTATTAAAATCGAATCATAAAAAGGAGCAAAAATGAAAGAAATAAGAATTGGTTTTATAGGATGTGGTTCTATGTCATATGGACATCTCAATGTTTTGAAAAATATGAAAGATGTGAAAATTGTTGGTATTTTTGACCCTAATCAAAATAATGCAGAAAAATTTGCAGAGCAAGCAGGCAATCCAGTTATTTATAAAAGCGACAGACAATTGATTGAAAAAGAAAATCCTGATGGTGTTATTATAAATTCTCCGCACACACTTCATTTTCCCCAGATAAAACTTGCCCTCGAAAATCGCGTAAATGTTTTCGTTGAAAAGCCAGCTGTAGTTAATTATAAAGAATCTCAGGAAGTAAAAAAACTTCTGAAAAAAACTGGTAAAATTTTTGTCGTGGGTTATCAAAGACATTACACGGATATATTTTTATCAGCAAAAAAATTGCTTGATGATAAAAAAATAGGCAAGATTGTTTTTGTTTCAGGATACCTTGCTCAGGACTGGATAAATATTGTGAAGAAAAGTGGAAGGGTATGGAGATTTGATCCAAAACTTTCTGGTGGAGGCCAACTTACTGATTCAGGCAGTCATTTTGTATCCATACTTTTTTATCTTACCGGGCTTACCCCATGTGAAGTGTCTGCCTTTATTGATTATAAAAAAATGAAGGTTGATGTCAACACTGCATTTATCGTCAAATTCAAAGAAAAAGTGATTGGAAGTTTTGGTATACTCGGAATAGACCCATCATTTAGAGAGGCGCTTTTAATCTGGGGTGAAAAGGGTGTCATTAAGGTAAGCGCGTATGGAGAAAATTCTTATGTTCATTACAACGGAAAGCAAGAATCAGAACCATTACCTTTAGTTTCATCAGATGTAAAAACACCTGCAGAAGATTTTATTAAGTGCATTAAAAAAGAAAGAAAACCCCAGACACCTTTTTCAGTAATAGAAAAAGTTGCGCTTCTCTCTGATAAAATTTACCAATCTTCCAAAAAAGGAACCATAGTTAAGGTATAAAAATAGGCAGGTATTTTAGGGATTTTTATCTGAGATAATATTTATTTTTGTGTGATATTGGTGATAAAAGGGAAAAATCCGCTTGTTCTTTTGTTCTTTTTCAAATGTCTTTATTCCTTTTTCAAAATCCATTTTTCCCCTTTTCTTTTATGGTTTCTTTTTTTCTGTGTTAATTCTTATTATTCCCTGTCATACTAAAGTATAGCATCTTTATATCCCATATGGTTCAGATAAAACTTGTTCATCTTCAATACTTTCATACACAATAAAATCCTTTATATCCCATATGGTTCAGATAAAACTTCTGGAACGCTGAACAATAACATAACAAAAAAGGGCTTTATATCCCATATGGTTCAGATAAAACCAATTGGTTTTTTTGTTGCTGTTAAGATGTTTCATACTTTATATCCCATATGGTTCAGATAAAACCAATTGGTTTTTTTGTTGCTGTTAAGATGTTTCATACTTTATATCCCATATGGTTCAGATAAAACTCCTTTTTTGTTTTGGGAGGACGTAAAATATGAGTTGCTTTATATCCCATATGGTTCAGATAAAACTGAAGTATTTTTTGTTTGTTTTTTGTAGCTAACAAACTTTATATCCCATATGGTTCAGATAAAACTGTCGCTTCAATAAATCCTTTCCTTTCCCAAACCTCATACTTTATATCCCATATGGTTCAGATAAAACCATAATTATCGGATTATCAAACTTTACGCTCTGATAACTTTATATCCCATATGGTTCAGATAAAACGATGCGTAATTGATGATGCTATTGCGATAAAGTATTCCTTTATATCCCATATGGTTCAGATAAAACTAAAAATACTGTTACATTCTCTTTGTCAAAGTTTTCCTTTATATCCCATATGGTTCAGATAAAACGAAAACAACATTGCAATTTCCACAGGTTCTGCATATAAGCTTTATATCCCATATGGTTCAGATAAAACGGTGGTAAATTTGGTCGGGATGAATCTGCTTGGCGTACTTTATATCCCATATGGTTCAGATAAAACTTTCATCATTTTTATCACCCCCTTTTAATGTTAGATCTTTATATCCCATATGGTTCAGATAAAACTGGTGTCGGTGGTGTCTCATATGAAAAATGTTGCTCATCTTTATATCCCATATGGTTCAGATAAAACGGTCTTTAACGAATCAACAGCGCCATCGAAATCAACCTTTATATCCCATATGGTTCAGATAAAACTTCGGTATGTAGTTTTACGCGTCCGGTGTATACTGCTTTATATCCCATATGGTTCAGATAAAACTATGGACGTTTACTCTTTTACTTTTACAATTCGAGAAGCTTTATATCCCATATGGTTCAGATAAAACGGTGGTAAATTTGGTCGGGATGAATCTGCTTGGCGTACTTTATATCCCATATGGTTCAGATAAAACCTTAGAAACTCATTTACTTCCATTATTACACTATCCTTTATATCCCATATGGTTCAGATAAAACTTCATTACTATCACATCCTGTTATTCTGACATATCCCTTTATATCCCATATGGTTCAGATAAAACCTTTTCATACTCTCTGCGCTTTTCTGAATTGATTTTCTTTATATCCCATATGGTTCAGATAAAACTCTATATAAAACATTAAGTGCTATTCCTTTATCTATCTTTATATCCCATATGGTTCAGATAAAACTTCCTCCCCTTTATCCATTGCTTTATCTCTTTGTTCCTTTATATCCCATATGGTTCAGATAAAACTCTAGATTATCTAATTTATTTATATCAAATCCTTTCTTTATATCCCATATGGTTCAGATAAAACTGTTTCAAGAACACGCCTCAATACTTCAATTCTAGTCTTTATATCCCATATGGTTCAGATAAAACACCCTGTACTTCTGTAGAAAGAAATATATTTACAAACTTTATATCCCATATGGTTCAGATAAAACAAAAGAACTTTTGAGAGTTTGAAAAGAAAAGCAGATCTTTATATCCCATATGGTTCAGATAAAACGGAGGTTCTTTATCCCATCTCTTATAATACGAAGCACTTTATATCCCATATGGTTCAGATAAAACAAGTGCTATTCCTTTATCTATCGCCTTATCTATTTGTTCCTTTATATCCCATATGGTTCAGATAAAACTTCCCAGAATGGAAGGGAATAAAAGATAAATGTATCCTTTATATCCCATATGGTTCAGATAAAACTAAAGTTCTTTTTGTTCTGCATACCAATATCCCTGCTTTATATCCCATATGGTTCAGATAAAACTCTTGCTACTCTACCTTGTCCAGTCCAATAAGATGTCTTTATATCCCATATGGTTCAGATAAAACATTATGAATATACTGCATAAAAACTTTGGGGTAGTTCTTTATATCCCATATGGTTCAGATAAAACGCCTAATTGTAGATTCTGCTTCGTGATCTTGTATATCCTTTATATCCCATATGGTTCAGATAAAACTTAATTGCCTTTGTTTGTAATGCATCTTTATTTTTTACTTTATATCCCATATGGTTCAGATAAAACTAATCCAGAAGGCATTTTCTTTGTTGCTGACTTCATCTTTATATCCCATATGGTTCAGATAAAACTATATAATCTATTCCGTCTACATCAAGTATATCTTTCTTTATATCCCATATGGTTCAGATAAAACAATATTTTTTTGTACATATCCTATACAAATAGCATTCTTTATATCCCATATGGTTCAGATAAAACCAAGATAATCAAAGGTAATGCCTGACAGAAAATACAAGCATTATCAAGGTTTTCACTCTTTATCTATCCGTACCAAAAACCAAAATCTCTGAGTTCTTTGCAGCGAACCTTGCGTAAGGTTTCTGAAAAATCAAAAAAATCCTTCCCAAAGTAATACCCGGCAAGCAAATTTTAACACTTTATGAAATATCAGGTTCACTGCACTTCTATTAAGTTACCTTAAAGGATGTTACCAGTCAAATCCTTTTCAATTCCTAAAACCTTTTTTGTATAATTTAACCTGTTTTCTAATCTATAGAAATAGATAGAATCTACATCTTCATCAATTAGTTTTAATAATTCTCTTTGACATTTATCAAGTTTTCCCTCGGATATTTCTCCTTCAAAAACTGAATTTTGAACCCACATAAAATATCTTTTTAACAGTTTCCTGACTTTATTCACTCTTTTTTCTTCAACATCATAAGCAATAATCAAGTAAGCCATTTACCACCATGCCTTAAAAGGAGAGTAAGATTCATCCCCTAAAAAATGTTTTATCAGTTTATAACATTCAATTCTTACGAGAGTCCGATAAGAAACCTTTCTTTTTAACTTTCTATGCTTTACTGTTGTTGCTATCTTTTTATCAAATTCTTGAACAAATTTTTTCCTTCCAGTTTCATTGAGATAACAATAATCAATCTTTTCTTCAAAATCATCAAGCCCAGTCATATTGTCATTTATAAGTTTAAAAATTATTGTGTCCGCAATCAAGGGTTTAAAAATTTCTGCAAGGTCAAGACTTAAAGAATACCGTTTTTCTCCTGGTTCATGCAGGTAACTTATAGTAGGATTAAGTTGCGTATGATAAATCTCCGAGAGCACAAGGGAATAGGTCATTGCATTTCCAAAGGAAATAAGAGCATTAACAGGATTAGAAGGTGGATGTTTTTCCCGCTTTTCTATTGTAAATCCCTGTTTTAAAATTATATTAAACGATTGATAATAGGCATCTTTTGCTCTTCCTTCACAACTCATTAATTCAGGTATTGTTTTTGCTAAATGAATATTGTTCATTTCATTTTCTATTCTTGCAATAAATTCTTCTGTATGCTGGTAATTCCTCAAATTCCTTGCCATATGAAAAAGAGCCCCATCAACAAAACTGCGGGCAATAAAAAACCGTTTTTGAAAATCAAGATAATGTTGAACCTGTTTAACTGTTAATTCGCCTGACACATTTTTATCCCTCGGCATAAAACTTCCAGCATAATAACCATAATAATTGTAGATATGAACCTGTTTATTCTGTTGAGACAAAAAATTTAAAAGTTTAGTATTCATATCAATCTCTCCGAATAAATGAATAACATCAATATCTTCTATTGGAATGGCTTTCTTTTCTCCTTTTTCATTTTCCAGATAAACAGTATTTTCCTTTCGGGATATACGACCATTTGAAAAAATGTAGTATGGTCTACTCATAGTTAACTCCAGCAAAATTCAAAATAGGCACATTTTGAACAATATGGCTTTTTTTGAAGTTGAGGTGGAACATCCTTTTTTAAGATTTCATTTATCCGAATAAGTGCTGATTCAACCTTTTTCTCGTCGTCGGCTGTGAGTATTACATCTTCCTTTTTTTTCATTTTAGGATAGTTAATAACTCCTGTTTTTTCTATCCCCATTTGTTTTAAGTAATAAAGATAGTACAGAAGTTGAATTCTATCTGCATCAGCAAGACGATTGCTATATTTGACCTCATGAATTTCATTGTCGTCTACAATATCAATGTTAATAAGATTATCTATAAGTATTTCTTTCT
>Ga0255347_1005782_pt1 | contig 13835 bp, 10 predicted proteins | sample wastewater_treat_2_FD_192479 | JGI IMG/M metagenome (GOLD analysis project Ga0255347, IMG submission 192479) | Wastewater microbial communities from Lulu Island WWTP, Vancouver, Canada - plant24 | ecosystem: Engineered > WWTP > Wastewater > Unclassified | place: Canada: Vancouver, British...
GGACGATCTCGAGCTGCATCTCCGGGGAGAGGGCCTCCATGATCTCCGCGGCCTGCTCGGGCCGGAGATGGGCCAGGATGAGCGCCGTGGTCTGCGGGTGTTCCATCTTCGTGAAATCCTTCAGCAGCTTGGGGTCGATGTCCCGCAGCTTCTCGAAGATGGGGTTTTCGCTGATCTTGTCCTTTTCGTCCTCCAGGGCCGTGAGGATGCTTCCCGCCTGTTCGGGGCCCAGGGCCTTCAGGACGATGTTCTTCGCCACGTCATCCTTGACGGAGACGATCCCGCCCTTCTCCTTCGCGAGGTCGCAGAATTCCCTGGCGACGTTCTGGACGTCGCCCGCCGAGATGCTGGTGATCCGGCTCATGTGCTTGCTGATGCGGCGGACCTCCGCGGCCCGGAGGTTCTTCATCACCGACGCCGCCAGCTCTTCGTCGAGGGAGAGCAGGAGAATGGCTGCCTTTTCTTCGTTGGTCATTGTCAAACCCGGGCGAAAGGCATAAGGCGAACGGCGTAAGGCAATCTGGAACAGATCTCTTTTTTCCTTGCCTTAAGCCCTTGGCCCTGAGCCCTTCGCCTGCTTTTATTTTATCCAGTTTCTCAGCAGTTCGGCGAACCGCTTGGAGTCCGATGACGCCATGTGCCGCACGATGTCGGCCTCCGTCAGCTCGCGGGACATCTGGGGGGCGCCGAGGGAGAGCGTCACGCCATCCGCGCCCCTGAGCTCGCCCGCGCCGGCGGCCGCTTCCCGGATCGAGACCTCCGTCTGCCGCCCCCGCTCGGCCAGCATGCGCACGAGGGGCTTCACGACGAATAGGGCCGCCAGGACGATCACGGCCAGGATCACGAGATACCGCACGAGGGGCAGGAAGACCATCAGCCTGTCCATCCAGGACTTCTCGGGAAGGTCGGAAGACAGGTCCACCTTCTTGAAAGGCACGTTCGACACGACGACCTGGTCGCCCCGCTTCGCGTCGAAGCCCGCCGACTTTTTGACCAGGTCCTCCAGCGCCGTCAGCTCCTTCTCGGGGCGGGGCTGGTATTCCTCGGCCCCCTTGTCGTTCTTTGCGTAGGTGCCGTCGACGAGCACGGCGATGGAGAGCTTCTTCACGTCCCCCACGGGCATGACGGTCTTGTTGACCGTGCGGCTGATCTCGTAGTTGATCGTCTCGTCGGACTTCTCGCGGTTCGAACCGGCCGGCCGCGCGGGGGGCGCCGCCGCCTGCCGGGCCGTCGTCGCGACGGAGCTCTCGCCTATCGAGCCGGAGGTGCTGCCCGATTTCTCCTGCGAGCGCTGCACGCTGCGGATGGCGGGCTCCTCGGAGTCGAACTTCTCCTCCGTCTTCTCCATGACGCGGAAGTCCAGGTCGGCGGAGATGCGCACGACGGCCTTCCCCTCGCCGACGACCTTCTCCAGCATGGAGGTGATGCGGCCCGTGAGGTCCTTCTCGACGTTCTTCTTGTACTCGATCTGGGAGTTGGAGAGCTGGGCCATCTCGCCGCCCTCGGTCACCCGCGAGAGGACCTTCCCGCTCGAGTCCACGATCATGACGTCGCGGGGGCTCATCCCCTCGATGGAGCTCGACACGAGGTGCGCGATCCCCTGGATCTGCTGCTCGCTCAGATTGCGGCCGCTCTTGAGCTTCACGATGACGGAGGCCGTGGGCTTCTTCCGGTCCTCGGCAAAGAGGGACTTCTTCGGGATGGCCAGGTGCACCCGGCTCTGCTGGATCTCGTCGAGGCTGTTGATCGTCCGGGTCAGCTCGCCCTGGAGCGCCCGCTGCAGGTTGAGCTGCTGGACGAACTCGGTGACGCCCAGGTTCTTCGTGTCGAAGATCTCGAAGCCGACGCCCCCGCCCTTCGGCAGGCCCGAGGCCGCCAGCTCGAGCCGAAGCTCCGACACCTTCTCGGCAGCAACGGAGATCGTGTCTCCCCCGGGGGAGAGCTGGAAGGGGATCTTCTTTTCCTGGAGCCGCGACGTGATCTGCCCGGCGTCCTCGGTGGAGAGGTTCGTGTAGAGGACCTTGTAGTCCGGCTGGTTGATGAAGACGACGGCCAGCGCGATGCTGGCGAGCGTCGCGGCCACGGCCGCGGCCATGGTGAGTTTCCGGGAGGCCGGAAGGGACTGGAACCCCTTCCACATCTGCGAGAAAAGTTGATCCATGGGCGGTTGATCCCTCTATCCTTCAGGAGAATTTCAGTACCCGTCATCGGAGCGCGTAATCCAGGTCGAGGTGGAGCAGGAGCCGCCGCGGATGACAGAGGGCAAAAACCCGAACGTTAGACCTGCATTCGCATCACTTCCTGGTAGGCTTCCAGGATCTTGTTTCGGACCTGCATCATGGCCCGGAAGGACAGGTCGGCCTTCTCGAGGGCGATCATCGCTTCGTGGATGCTCCCCGACTGCCCGAGCTGGACGTTCGTGATCGCCTTGTCGGCGCTGTTCTGCAGCTGGTTGATCTCGGTGACCGCCTGCTTCAGCAGATCGCCGAACGAGCCCTGCGGTTTGCCCGGACCGCTTGCGGCGGGCTTCGGGGCCTGCGTGGAAGGCTGGATGGCGTCGTGGCGCGTCGTGACCCTGTTCATGCGCTGATCTCCTTCACCGGCCGGCAGGGCGGTTCGCCCCCGGCCATTCCTGAACCGTTACTTGCCGATATCGAGGGCCTTGAGGACCATGTTTTTCGAGGCGTCCATCGCGGTGACGCAGGCCTCGTAGGCCCGGTTGGCCGTGATCATGTCGGCCATCTCCGTGACCACGTTCACGTTGGGATAGGTGACATATCCCTGCTCGTCGGCGTTGGGGTGCGAGGGGTCGTGGACCTTCTTCAGCCCCTCGGCGTCCTCGATGACCTCCTGCACCTTCACCTGGGAAAGCGCGTCCTGGAGGGCTGCCCCGAACTTGCCGCCGACGGGCTCCGCGGCCAGCACGGCGACCTTCCTCTTGTAGGGCCCCCCCTCGGGGGTCTGGATCGTGCCGGCGTTGGCGAGGTTGCTCACGATGACGTCCATCTTCTTGCGCTGGGCCGTGAGCCCCGAGGCACAGATGTCGAACGACGTGATGAAATCCATTACTTGGTCTCCCTGAGGACGCTCTGGAGTCCCCTGAACTTGCGCGCCAGCATCTCGACGGCGGCGTTGTGCATGAGGTGGTTCTCGGCGATCGACACCATCTCCCTGTCCAGGCTGACCTGGTCTCCCGTCCGGACGACGGAGAGGCTCCCGCCCTGCGTCTGGACAGGAAAATGTTTCCCGTGGGTCCGGGCCATGCGGACGCCCTTCTGCTGCATCGAGTCGATCAGGTTCTGAACGTCGACATCCCTGGGCTCGTAGCCCGGCGTGTCGATATTGGACACGTTGGAGGCCAGGACCTGGTGCCGCTGCGACCGCGCGCCCACGAGATCCGAGAGCATGCCGATCGTCTTGCTGAAGAGGATGTTCATGAATATTTTTCCCCGTTCAAGGAATCCACGGGAAAACTTTGCAAGGCATGTGCCAAAGAAAAGTGCACGGAGAAACAGACAGATAGGCCATTTTGGGACAGCGGGGGAAAGATCGGCGGGGCTTCCCTTCGAAGAGGTCACGCGTCGGCGCCGAGTTCAGGGGACTCCTGCTCGAGCTTGTACTCGTTGAGCTTGTTGCGCATGGTCCTGACGCTGATGCCGAGGATCTCGGAGGCCTTCGTCTTGTTCCCGCGGACCTTCTTCAGGGTGCTGAAGATGAGGTTCTTCTCCATGTCGCGCAGGGTCGTTGCCTCGCCCGGCGGGGCCGCCGCGGGTTCCCGCCCGGGGCCGATTTCCCCCCGCGCATCGCTCCCGCCGCCGTCGAGGTCGAGATCCTGCGGCCGAAGCGTGTCGCCCCGGCACACCAGGACGGCCCGCTCGATCACGTTCTCCAGTTCCCGCACGTTGCCGGGCCAGGGGAAGGCGGCAAGCGCTTCGAGCGTCCCGGCGGCAAGGGCCGGCTTCGCCCGGCCGTTCTCGGCGGCGTATTTGGCCAGGAAGTGCTCCGCCAGGGCCGCGATGTCCCCCCTGCGCTCCCTGAGCGGGGGGACGCGCACGGGGATCACGTTGAGCCGGTAGTAGAGGTCCTCGCGGAACTTCTTTTCCCGGATGCACGTTTTCAGGTCCGCATTGGTCGTCGCGATGATCCGTGCGTCCACGGGGATGGGGTCCCTCCCGCCCAGCCGGTCGATCTCCGACTCCTGGATGACCCGGAGAAGCTTGGCCTGCAGCGGCATGTCCATCTCGCTCACCTCGTCGAGCAGCAGCGTCCCCCGGTCGGCCAGTTCGAACCGGCCGATCCGCCGCTGGGCGGCTCCCGTGAAGGCCCCCTTCTCGTAACCGAACATCTCGCTCTCGAGCAGCGCGTGGGGGATGGCGGCGCAGTTGACGGCCACGAAGGGCTGGTTCCGCCGGGGGCTGTGGCGGTGGATGAACCGCGCCAGCAGCTCCTTTCCCGTCCCGCTTTCCCCCTGGATGAGAACGCTCGAGCGGCTCTTCGCGATGTTCCTGAGAAACTCCAGAAGCTCGGCCATCCGGGTGTCGTCGGTCACGATCCGCCGCTGCGACGCACGGGCCGCTCCCGCTGTTTCCGGGGCCTCCCCGCGGGGCGCCTCCGCCTCCTCGCCCCGGTCGAGGACGTTTCTCACGACCACCTCGAGGTCGTCGAGCGAGAAGGGCTTCATGATGAAGTCCGCGGCGCCCTGCTTCATGGCCTCGACGGCCGTGTTCACGGTCCCGTAGGCGGTGATGACGATGACGGGGATCTCGGGGGCCCGGCCTTTCAATTCCTTCAGCAGATCGAGGCCCCCCATCCTGGGCATGCGGATGTCGGTGATGACCATCTCGAAGGCCCCCTTGCGGAACCGGGACAGGGCGTCGACGCCGTCGACGGCCGTCTCCACGCAATAGCCGCAGCTCACGAGACAGTCCGTGAGCGACGTCCGCATGTAGGGATCGTCATCGACGACGAGGATGGGCCTTCGTTTCGTGTTCTCTTCCGTCATATCCGCTCCCGTTCCGATCCGCTCTTCCGCTCTTCCGCCCTTCCGCTTTTCGCGGCCTTCGCGGGACGGCCCTTCGAGGCGCCCGGCTGCGGTTCATACGCCTCGGCAGCCGGATGCTCGTCCGCAAGCGGCAGCAGGACGGTGAGCACGGTGCCGCCCCGCTCTGCCCTCTCCACATCGACCGACCCCCGGTGCAGATCGATGATGTTGTGCACGATGGCAAGCCCCAGGCCGCTGCCGCCGTCCCGCCTGCTGAAGAAGGGGTCGAAGATCCGTTTCCGGTCCTCCTCGGGGATTCCCGGCCCCGTGTCGGCGAAGCGCAGCTCGATGCTCCTTTCCAGGCCCGGCGTGAGGGCCGGATCGCTGTGCAGGCGGGTTTCGAAGGCCAGCTCGCCGCCCCCCCGCATGGCCTGGACGGCGTTGAGGATGATGTTGAGGAACACCTGCTTCAGGAGCTCCCCGTCGGCCCGGACGAGAGGCTCGCCGCCCCCCAGGTTCACGCGGAGCCGGATGTCCTCCTTCTCGAGGATCTCCCCGGAGAAGCGCAGGATGTCCCGCAGGATGTCGTGAATGCGAAGGGTGCGGAACCGGGGCTCGGGCTTCCGGGTGAAGAGCAGCAGGTTCGCGATCTTGTTGTCCACGCTGCGCACGGAGTGGAGGATCCGCGCGGCGCGGTCCCGGCTTTTCTCGTCGGCAAGGCCCTTGAGCAGCAGCGAGGCCGACAGGGCGATGCTCCCCAGGGGATTGCGCACCTCGTGGGCGATGGTGGCCGCCATCTCCCCCATGGCGGCGTACTTCTCGCTCCGCTTGGCCATCTCCTCGAGCCTCTCGACGCGGGTCACGTCGAGCAGGATGTGCACCGTTCCCGGGCTGCTGCCGTCCCGGGCCTTCACGGCGGACGTGAGGACCTCGAGGACGTTCTCCCCGAGGCGGACCTTGCGCCGGTCCCGAAACTCACCGGGCAGGACCGCCCCGCGGTCCATCCCCGTGAGACGGGCGGCACAGCCGTTCATCATCGCGATCCGGCCGCGGTGGTCCGTCACGACGACGCCCGTGGTGAGGCTCTCCAGGATGGTTTCGAGGTAGTTGCGGACCTCCTCCTTTTCGGCGACGAGGCTCTCGAGGCGCCGGTTCTTCTGCTCGAGTTCCCGGTTGAGCGTCTCGAACTTGATCTCGAGGCTTCGAAAGGCCTCCTGGAGTTTCGCGGTGGCGGAATTGAAGCTTTCGAAGGATTTCTGAAGGACTTCGATGCCTCCGGCGGGGCCTTCCCCCTGCCGTCCCGGTTCCTGCAGATCGTTTTTCAGCATGCCCCTATTTCGCCGGAAGGTATTTGCGGTACTTCTCCGTCCATTCGGCATCGGAGAGGGTGTAGTCGATCGTCTTGTTCCAGAAGTCGTCGCCCGTCCGGACTTTCAGCTCCGAGAACACCCGGCCGGCCTCGCCCAGGTTCCGCATCTCCACATACCCCCTGCCGAGGTGATAGAGGGTCCAGGGGTTCTGCGGACCGCCCTGGGCGGTCTCGACGGCCTGCCTGTAGGCGGCGACGGCCTCGCCGTATTTCCGGCTCAGCAGGTGGCAATCCCCTGCGCCGGCCAGCGCGTCCTGGAGAATCCGGCTGTTGGCGGCCCTGTCTTTCTCGGACTGCCGGATGGCCAGCTGGAACTGCTGCAGCGCCGTCGGGCAGGCTTCGCTGAAACGGAGGGCAACGCCGTAATTGCGGTGCAGGGCCGCCTCGTCGCTCATCCCCTCGGGGGCGATCTCCGCGTAGGAAGCCGCCGCCTTCGCGTACTGCCCCTTTCGCAGGTACAGGTCCCCCTGGAGCCTCTGCAGGGCCTGGCGGTCCTCCCGGTCGAGCAGGGCCGCCTGCCGGGAAAGCTCCGCGACGAGCCGCTCGGCCTCCTCGTGGCGCCGCTCGCGGTAGTCTATGTCCGCCGCGATCACCAGCAGGGAATTGCGGTTCCTGCCGTCCCGCTCGGTCATCAGGATGTGGTCGGCAACGCGCCGCGCATCGCGGTAGAGACCGACCCGCCGCAGGCTGTCCGCGATCCGGTACCCGGTCTCGAAGTCGACGGATTTCACCCAGGCGCCCTCGTAGGCCGATAGGAAGGTGTCGGCCACCCGCAGGTAATCCCCCCGGGCATAGTCCTCGTGGACCAGCATCTCCGTGCTCCCCTTGAGGGCCTGCAGCCCCGCGTCCCTGCAGCGGCCGTTCGGGAACCGCTTGAGCTGGGTGAAGCTCGCGAGGTACGCCTCGCGGTACTGCTTCCGCTGGTACAGCGCATAGGCCTTCTGGAAGAGGATCCGCTCGGTCAGCTCCAGGCTCGGGAGATCCCGCTGGAGCACCCTGTCGTAGGTCGCCACGGGGTCCCGGTAATTCTCGGCGCCCGCCATGTGGACGGGGATCTTCAACCCCGGGGTCCTCACCCCGATGTTGGCCATGATCACGGCGCTCTCCAGGGCCTCCTTGGTGTCGGGGTGCTTCTCGATGACGGCGCTGAAGGCCCGGAGGGCGGAGTCGTACTGCTGCATCTCGGTGAGGGCGCGCGCGATCAGGTAACTCATCTCCCTGCGGAAGGGGTCCTGCGGGTAGAGATTGATGTAGTAGGAGAAGACCCCGATGGCGCTGTCGAAGTCGCCCTGGCGGAAATGATGGAATCCCAGGCTCACGAGGGTCTCGCGGGGGATGTCGCGGTAGTCGGGCCAGCGCCTGGCAGCCTCCCCGAAGGCCTCGTCGGCCTTTTTCGAGTCCTGCATCTGGCTGTGGCACTCGGCAATCCAGTAGAAGCACGCCTTGGACCGCGGCGCGCCCGCGAACTGCCGGATGTAGGACCGGAAGGAGTCGATGGCCGTGCTGTACTTGCCCCTCCGGTAAAGATCCACCGCTTCGGCATACAGGGCCTCGTCCTCCGGCAGGTTTCCGCCCGCCTTGGCGTCGCCCGCCGGAGAGCCCGGGCCTGCCTCGAAGGGCTTGAACCGGAAGTGCTCCGGTTCCGGGAGGCCTGCCGTCACGGAGTCGCCCCCGGGAGGCTGCGGCTTCCGTGCAAACAGCGGGGGTTTCTTCCCGCTTCGCGGCGTCTCGGGCACGGAGGTGTCGATCTTTACCTGCGGGTGGATTTTCGTGTCCCCCAGGTTCGTCGCTTTGGCCGCCTGCGGCGCCGGCGCGGCCGCGGCGGACGCCCGCGCAGCGGCGCTCTTCTCCGGCGCACCGGAGGCCTGGATCTGCCGGACGGCGAAGAAGCGGATGATCTTTTTCCGTTCCAGCTTCGCGCCCTCGCGGGCCGCCTCTTCCGGCCCGGCATACCGGCCGACGAAGACGCGATGCCGGTCGTCCTTCCCGTCCGGATTCAGGGAAAAGGCATCACACCCCTTGCCCTTCAGGAGGTTGACCTGTTCGGCGGCCTTTTCGGCGCCGACGTACGACCCCACGTGGAGACTGTAGGCACCCGTGCTCTTCTCTGCGGGACTCGCAGGCGCGGCAAGCGTGAAAACCAGGGCGAACGCCAGGCAGGCAATGAGGCGATTTTTCATGGTCCCTCTCGATTTGCGGGGTACGGGCCCCGATGGGCGCACCACCGCCTGACCGGAACAAAGCAATGGTTATGCCATGGAAAAGACAGGGTTCAGGGTTCAGGGGACAGGGTCCAGGGGAACATTCATTCCGAGATCGGGGACCTGTGCACTCTGACTGAGTGTCCGGGAGGTCTTCGCGGCGCGCTGAAATCGGCAAGTCGGGCGACCGTGCAGCCGGGTCCGCTCCCGGATGCGTCATGACCTGTCGAAGCCATGCTTGAAAACTTGAGGAGGTTGTCAAAATATTGACGATTGAAGCCGAAAGCCTCGAAGAAGCGGGGGAAGTGACCGGAGTGAAGGAAGTCGGAGAGGCAGGACTCAGGAAGCCCGATGCCCAGTATCCCTATTCCCCATTGCTGCCGCCTGGCGGCACGGCGGAACAGGCCGGATAGACGGGATGGACCTCTTCAGCTGATGTTGAATCTCTTGAGCTTTTCGACGAAGGTCGTCCGGTTCAGGTTCAGCAGCTTGGCGGCGCGGTTCTTCACGCCGCCCGTTTTCTCGAGCGCCTTGAGCAGCAGGTCCTTCTCGAACTGGTCGACCACCCCGTTGTATTCGATTCCGTCCTCGGGGATGTCGGTCACGCTCAGCACCTCGCTCTTGCCCTTGCCGACACTGAGGATCTTCGGAGGCAGGTCGTCGACCTTGATCGTGCCGTCCTCCCGCATGACGACGAGCATCTCGATGAGGTTCTCGAGCTCGCGGACATTGCCCGGCCAGGAGTAACGCATCATGTAGTTGGCCGCCTCGGGGGTGAGCCCCTTGACGTTTTTCTTCTTGAGCTTGTTGAACTTCTGGAGGAAATGGTTGACCAGCACGGGGACGTCCATCTTCCGGTCGCGCAGGGGCGGCAGGGTGATGGGGATGACGTTGATGCGGTAGAAGAGGTCCTCGCGGAACCTTTTTTCCTGGACGGCCTTTTCGAGGTCCTGGTTCGTGGCGCAGATGATGCGCACGTCGGCGTTGATCGTCTTGACCCCTCCGATCCGTTCGAACTGCTTTTCCTGGATCACGCGAAGGACCTTGACCTGCAGCGCGGGGCTCATGTCGCCGATCTCGTCGAGGAAGATCGTCCCGCCCTGGGCCAGCTCGAAGCGGCCCACGCGGCTCTTGATGGCGCCCGTGAAGGCCCCCTTCTCGTGGCCGAACAGCTCGCTCTCGAGGAGCTCCTCGGGGATGGCCCCGCAGTTGACCGGGACGAGCGGGAAGCTCCGGCGGTCGCTGTTGAAGTGGATGGCCCGGGCCACGAGCTCCTTGCCCGTCCCGCTCTCGCCGTAGATGACGACGGTGCTGTCGGAGGAAGCCACCTTCTCGATGTTGTCGAAGACCTTCCGCATGTTGTCGCTGAAGCCGATGATCTTGCCGAAGTCGTACTTTTTCTTCAGGTGATCCTTCAGCGTGATGTTTTCTTCCTTGAGTTTGGCGAAGGACAGGGCCCGGTCGATGGTGAGCTTGACGATATCGTCCTTCAGGGGCTTGGTGATGTAGTCGAAGGCGCCGAGCTTCATGGACTCGACGGCCGAGTTGACCGTCCCGTAGCCGGTGATCATGATGACGATGCTCTCGGGATTGACCTCCTTGACGAACTTCAGCAGGTGGAGGCCGTCGACATGGGGCATCTTGAGGTCCGTGATCACGAGGTCGAATTTGCCGTCGATGAAGACATCCATCGCCTGCCGGCCGTCGCCGACCCCCTTGACCTCGTAACCGTAACTTCTCAACAGTTCCGACAGGTTATCCCGACTTAACTCGTTGTCCTCGGCGATGAGGATCCGGATGTTCTTCATGTCCTTCTTGATTTTGCTGTCTGCCATGACCGGTTTGTCTGCCGCTCCTCAAAAGGGTCGAGTGATGTTGGGTAAAGGGTGATGAAGAGGCCTTCCGCGGGCCCCTCCGGCGGGCCGGACCGGCGCGGCGCTCCCGACAGGAACGCTCCGGCGGAAGGGATCGCCTGCGTCGGTTGTTCGTCAAGCAACACGGGATGTTAACAAAAATTTGACATTAGTCAACCATTAATATCGAACAGGCCGCCGGGAAGGCGGGATCGCGCGCCGCCGGGCGGCACAATCCCCTAAAGTTTTGACCTGGAGGACCGATTTCCATTATGACAAAACACCGGGCTGAACGATGACCATATCCACGTACCAGATCGACAATATCCTCAAGGCCTACAGCCGGCAGAACAAGGCCGCCTCGGCGCCCGTATCGCCGGCGGACGGCCGGACGGCCGGCCCGAAGTATGCCGACGTGGTCTCGCTCGGCGCCGATCGGCAGAAACCGGAGGTCTACGACAAGATCTCCTACAGCCTGATGGATGTCATCCTGAAAGGCAATAAATCCAAATAGATACCTTCGCGATTCGCTGAGCGGGGGACCGATCCGAAAGGGGCCGTAAGCCCCCATCACATGATCCCGGTACGCTTCATTCGAGACCGCATGTGACCGGCCTTCGCCTCTAAACAAGGCCGTCACGGCAGGATTGCCCCCGGCGGACGCAGCGGGTTCGGCGCGGGGGAGGGAATGGAACGGTCGGGATGAACGGTACGGAAGCCGCCGGACGCGAATTCAGGATCATGCCCGTGAATTCGTCCGAGAAGAAGACGATCCTCGTGGTCGACGACGACCCCGCCGTCCGCAGCCTCATCGTCGAGGCCCTGCGGCAGGGGGGCGAATACATCGCCACCGAGGCGGCTGACGGCAGGGAGGCCCTGGAGGCCCTGAGCTCCAACCTCTATGATCTCGTCATCAGCGACATCCACATGCCCGGCATGAACGGGATGGACCTCCTGGGCCGCATCCGCGAGATCCACCCGGCCATCTCCGTCATCCTGATCACCGCCTTCCCCTCCGTCGGCCTTTCCGTGTCGGCCATGAAGACGGGGGCCGTCGACTTCATCACGAAGCCTTTCCAGGTCGACGAGCTGCTCTACAAGGTGAACATCTACCTGCGGGAGAAGTCGCTGCTGTCCGTCGACGGGCTGCTGAGCAAGGTCGAGCAGGAGAAGCTGCGCGACAAGGTCCGGCAGATCTCGACCAGGGGGTTCATCTACGACTTCATCGAGCGGCTCGGGGTGAGCAACGACAACGTCTTCCGCGTCATCGCCGACCTGGCCCTGAAGGTCTCCAACAGCGAGCACTGCGCCATTCTGCTCTACGACCGGGAAACCGGGGAGTTCCTGCCCAAGTTCACGGGCAGCGCCGACAGCGTCCCCCCGCGCCACACCGTGCCCTGGCCGAAGAAGCTGTTGCGGGAGGTCGTCGACAGGAAGGACGGGGTCCTCTTCAACGTCTCCGACCCCCGCGGCCCGGCCTCCATTCTCTGCGCCCCGCTCACGATCCGCAGCAACGTCTTCGGCATCCTGGGCCTGTGGAAGAGCTGCAGCGGCGTCTGCTTCACGGACCAGGACCTGCAGGTCATCCTGAGCCTTGCCCGGCGGGCCTCGCTGAACCTGGAGAACAAGGTCCTCTACGAGACCCTCTACACGAACATCGCCGAGACCTTCCGGGCGCTGGTGACCTCCATCCAGGCGCGGGACCAGTACACGGAGCGCCACTCCGTGAGCGTCACGGAGTTCGTCATCCGCACGGCGGAGATCATGGAGTGCTCGCCCGACGACATCGAGTGCCTCAAGATCGCCGCCATGCTCCACGACATCGGCAAGATCGCGATCCCGGACCACATCCTCCTCAAGCCCGAGGAGCTCACGGGGGAGGAGTACGACATCATCAAGACCCACTGCGCGATCGGCGATGACATCCTCACCCCGATCGCCCTCTTCGAAAAGGAGCGCAAGATCATCCGCCACCACCACGAGAACTGGGACGGCTCGGGCTACCCCGACGGGCTTTCCGGCGAGGCGATCCCGCTGCTGTCGCGGATGATCTCCGTGGCCGACGCCTACGACGCCATGACGACCAACCGCCCCTACCGCACGAGCATGAGTCCCGACGAGGCGGTGACGGAACTGCGCCGCTTCGGCGGAACCCAGTTCGACCCGAAGGTGGTTGACGCCTTCATCGGCTCCCTTCGGCCGCCCTGCTCCCGCCGTCTTCCGGTCATCGTGAACCGCCCCGCCGCCGGGCAGCGGTGAGGGATCAGAACAGCCCCCGGATCGTATCCAGCGTCTTCTTCATCTTGTCCGTGGGGCTCTCGGGCCTCTCCTCGGCGGGCTGTTTTTCCTTCGCCGGGCGCTCCTGGCCCGCCCCTTCCTGGCCGAGCGGCAGCATCCCGGTGGACTTGTTCCGCAGCTTCACGGCCCAGACATACTCGTGAGGGATCTTCGGGTCCTTCGGTTTCGGCGGCCAGGCGATGTTGAGCTCGTCGCCGTACCCGATGAACTGCAGCGCCGCGCCCCCGGCCTCCTTGAAGATGCCCCGCGGGATCCGGCAGCTCGTGACGGCGGGCCCCATGACCACCCTGTCGCGGATGAACCGATTCACGTCGGCAGGCGGGAGATAGCCCATCAGGCCGTATCCCGGCTCCTGCGCGTCGCTCGAGGACCACAGGATCGTCTCGCCGGTCTTCTCGCTGTGCCCGACGGCCATGGCGAAGTAGCCGATCGCCGTCGGGATCGTCTTCCACTCGAAGGCGATACTGTCCGCGAGTCCTCCCCTGACGGACGTGAACTCGACGGGCGCCATGAAGTCGTGCCTCTCGCCGACGGAGAATTTGATCTCGGGGCTGTAGTTTCCGTGGACGAAGTGCGCCCCCGCGAGGGAGCCCGACTTCGGCACCTCTTTTTGATCCTGCCTGTTCGGCCACTCCGCATAGGCCCAGCCCGACCTCGGAGACGGGGGAACCTGGCCTGAAGCGGATCGGCCCGCCATGGCCTTGCCGAAGTCCGCCATGCTCATCTTCTCCGTGTCGAGCACCCGGGGCTGTCCGGGCCTCACCGCCTCGCTGCATCCCCAGTAGAAGAGCATGCGCACCCTGGGCTTCTCCGCCTTGCGTTCCTGCGGCTCTTCACCCCGCGCCGGTCTCTCGCGCTCGGGGATCAGCAGCGGGAGGGTCTTGCCCATCTCCAGGCCGGGCGGGATGTCGTGCGTCGCCTCGGGGGCGGCCGGCGGGGTCCCCGGCGCGCCGAGCTGCAGGAGAAGCGTCCGCTTCGGCCCCACCCCCGCCATCTTCCCCAGGATCATGCCCTGCAGACCCGTCATCTCCCCCTGGGACATGCCCGGGATCGACAGGTTCTGCGTTGCCGCGCTCACCCAGTACTGGGTCAGGGGTTTCTTCGGCTTCGGCTCCGCCGCCGACGCCGGGGAC
>Ga0255347_1005785_pt1 | contig 13832 bp, 21 predicted proteins | sample wastewater_treat_2_FD_192479 | JGI IMG/M metagenome (GOLD analysis project Ga0255347, IMG submission 192479) | Wastewater microbial communities from Lulu Island WWTP, Vancouver, Canada - plant24 | ecosystem: Engineered > WWTP > Wastewater > Unclassified | place: Canada: Vancouver, British...
ATGAAATGCAGGTGCGGTAGCCGCGGTGACTGGGACCGATGATCACGAAGGTCCCCGAGAACAGGGGGTCAATAGCAGAAAAAGCCCAGGCTGAAACCTCTCCCGAATAGGGGTATCCCGCATGGGGTGAGACCACTCCCAGGGCGTCCAGCCCGGGGTTCTTCCGCTGGAAGAACTTTTCCAGCAGCTGCTCCAGGTGGTGGGGGTCCCGGGGGTAGAACATGCCGGCCACGGCGCTGGCACGTGTCTTCATCGCATCTACCCTCTCGAATCGCACCTATATCTAGAGTTCGGTCTCAAAATCTTCCGCGGTGAGTGAGGTGGCAATTCCCCTGAGCCTGAGCATCTCCCTCGTGAGCAGGTAGTAGATCATGGAGAGGGCTTTTCTGCCCTTGTTGTTGGTGGGGATGACCAGGTCGACGAAGGTGGTCATGTTGTTGGTGTCGCACAGGGCAACGATGGGAACTCCGCTCTGCACCGCTTCCTTGACCGCCTGGGCATCTCCGATGGGATCGGTGACCACCAGGACCTCCGGCTCGACGTACCCGTTCAGGTGCTGGTTGGTGAGCATCCCCGGGATGAAACGGCCCGTGACAGCCATGCCCCCGATGGTCTCGGCAAATTTCCTGGCCGGATACTGGCCGTACTGCCGGGATGTGACGACAAGGATGCGGGCCGGGTCGAACTGGTGGAGAAACCTGGCCACGGTCTTGATCCGGTCATCGGTCTCCCGGATGTCCAGGATATAAAGTCCATCGCCCCTCACCCGGTAGATGAACTTTTTCATGTCTTTGCTCTTCTGCTGCGTGCCGATATGTACCCCCGCGGCCAGGTACTCTTCCACCGGGATGAGCGGCTCCTTCAGCTCGATTTCCATCTCGTTCTCGGTCATGCTATCTGTTCCTCGATTCGTATCAGTTCATTCAGTTTTGCTATCCTCTCCCCGCCAACCACCCCGGTCTTGATGAAAACGCAGCCGAAGGCGGTTGCCAGGTGAGCAATCGTGTGGTCCGTAGTCTCTCCTGACCGGTGGCTCATCACCGTGTCCATGCCGTGCGTATGCGCGATATGGATCGCCTCATACGTGTCAGTGAGTGTCCCTACCTGGTTCGGTTTTATCAGGGCGCAGTTGGCCGAGCCGGATTCGAGCCCTTCGGCGATACGGGACGCCCTGGTGACGAACAGATCGTCACCGCAGACCAGGCACCGGTCCCCGACCTGGGCGGTGAGGTCCGCGAACCCTGCGAAGTCCTCCTCGTGGAGGGGGTCTTCCACGTAGATAAGCTCGTATTTGTCCACAAGCTCCGCGATATACGCGACCTGCTCTTCCGGCGTGCGGTCAATCCCGCGGTAGCGGTACACTTTCGCATCCTCGTCGTAGAGCTCGCTTGCGGCCACATCGATCCCCATGCGCATCGGCGTGGACAAACCGTCCGATACCGCCCCGATGGCCTGGTGCACAAGCTCGAATGCCTCGATATCGCTGATCTGCGGCGCCCAGGCGCCTTCGTCACCCTTGCCGCACGACCTGCCCGTCTCCTTCAGGAGATCCCGGATCTTCCGGTGCACCTCCGCATTGGCAAAGACCGCCTCGGTCGGTCCCTGTGCCCCGGTGGCCACCACCAGGTATTCCTGTATCTCGGTAGCATTGGCTGCATGGGCCCCGCCTCCGATCACGTTGCCCAGGGGCAGGGGGAGTTCAGGAATAAATATTCCTCCCAGGTAGGCATAGAGCTCCAGTCCCAGAGAGGACGCAGCCGCCTTGGCATTGGCAAGGGAAAGGGCGACCGCAACATTGGCACCGATGGTGGAGAGATCGGGGGTCCCGTCCACTTCCCGGAGCATCCCATCAAAGGCTACCTGGTCACGGGAGTCCTCACCGATGAGTTTTGGGACGAGGCGCTCCCTGGCGAAGGCTACCGCGGACTTCGGCTCCTTTACCCTGGCCTCGTACCGGCCGGTGCTGGCCCCGCTCGGCGCAGCAGCCCTCCCGAACCCGTACTCTGTGGCAATGTCGGCCTCCACCGTGGGGTTGCCCCTGCTGTCCAGTATGGTGCGCAGTTCAATGGCGCGGATAAGCGTCATAGGTTATTACTTCCTTTTTACCGTGATGGGAATCGCATCGTGCTGGAACTCTTCCAGGGCGATCTCCAGCGGATCAATTTTATGGGTGCGGGTGAGCAGGGGGGCTCCCATGGATATCTGGAGTGCCCTGGCACCGATGATCCTGGCCCGCTCATACCGAGTATACGTTTCTTTCATATACCCTCAAAATGCATGCGTGGTAATAATGGGGTCGCTGAGATTCGAACTCAGGTCACAGCATCCCGAACGCCATAGGATGGTCCAGGCTACCCCACGACCCCTCACTGGTACGGATTGAGATCATCAATTACCTCCTTATGGGAGAGGAGCATCCTCCGGCAGCAGTACCGCTGCATGCCGAGATCATCGAGGATCCTCCTGGGATCCTCGCCTGCTTCCTTTCGGCGCTTGAATTCTTCGTAGGCTACTGAGATTACTTTTCCGCAGGTGAAACATCGGACGGGTATCATTGCCGGTATGATCTCCTAGTTCATTTCGGTAACTCAACGATAAGACTTTTGGAACTTCTTTCTTGCTCCACGGCCGTGAGGCTTCTTAGATTCCTTCTGCCGGGAATCGTTGACCAGCAGAGTTCTGTCATAGGAGAGGAATATATCCTTGATCCTGGGGTCGTTGTGCCACTTGAGGATGCCCCGGGCCAGTGCCGTACGCACAGCCTCGGCCTGCCCCATGATGCCTCCCCCATGGACATCTATGGAGACATCCACTCCCTCGATGGATGCGGGGGCAAGCTGGAGCGGTTCCGAGACTTTCATGCACACGACCTCGTTCGGGTATTGCTCGATGGGGACAGAGTTGATTCGCACGCAGCCCCTGCCGGTCCGCAGGGTCGCCCTGGCGATGGCGGTCTTCCGCTTTCCGCTGGTGTTGACGATCTTTGCCATAGGTGGTATCCCTCCTTTTTTAGAATTTTGCACCCAGGAACGTGCTCACCGCGGCAACGGTGACATACTTGGGGCTGTTTAACCGGTCCATGTGCGCTTCCTCGAGGACTTCCATCTCCAGGTCCTTCAGTGCCGTGGGAACCCCGACGTACACTTTCACCCGCTTGAAGGCCTCCATCCCTGCCGGGCGCTTGTAGGGCAGCATTCCCCGCACGGTCCGCCTGACGATGTGGTCAGGCCTCCGGGGGAAGAACGGACCGCCCTCGCGGGAACCCCTCCTTCGCTTCTGCCCATAGAGCGCAAGCACCCTGGCCCTGCTCCCTGATATCACGGACCGTTCCGCATTGACAATTGCCATTTCCTCCCCGTTCAGGGCACGCTTGGCCACAATGCTGGCCATCCTCCCCAGGAGAAGCCCTTCTCCGTTGATTACCGTCACCATGGCACTCACCGCAGCACCCGGATATGGCTGGCCTTGGGGTTGTCCTTCACCAGCTCCTCGATGGTAAGGCACTGGCCGTTGGCCGCCTGGATCTTGTTTGCCGCCGCTTCGGAAAAGTTCAGGGCGGCGATTCGCACCGACATCTCCAGGGCCCCGCTCCCCAGCACCTTGCCGGGGACCAGGATAGTCTCTCCATTCCCCGCGTACCGGTTGATCTTGCTTAAATTGACCTCGGCATAATTGCGGGTCGGGGCCTCAAGCCTGGCTGCAACGTCCCTCCAGAGGTTCACCTCGTTCTGGCGGGACGTATCCTTGAGGAGTGAAATTAAGGTCACCAGGCGGGGATTGCTTTTCTTATTCCTCTTCATCTCCGGTCACTCCCGATAGTTCACCGATCGATTCCACGAGCTTGTCTGACTGGCCTTTCAAGTAATCGAGGGCCTTCTCCATGATTGCCTGCACGGGCAGGGAGCCGTCGCCTTCCACGACAAAAATGAACCGGGCATCGTCGGAGCGGACCCTGATGGCCGGTTCCTCTCCGATCCCGGTATTCAGGCATGCCCGCTCGCAGAGCCGGCAAAGCGAGCACTCTTCCAGGCGCCCCTTCTCCACTTCTACGCGGCTGCCCCGGATGACCAGGATGCCCCTCGGGCATTCGTCCACGCACTGCCCGCAGGCATCGCACTGCCCGCTCACCTCGATAAGGGGGTAATTTTTATACCCGCATGTCGTTGTGGGCTGCCACTTGGCATGGTCCCTTCCGTTGGAGAGGACCGCCCTCGCTTCAAGGACGATCTTCTGGTCCTTAGCCAGCTTGACGATAGGGATATTGTCCATGGCAGGAACTGCACGGGGGTCCTGGGAGATCAGGTCGCGGGAATAGACGGTCCCCTGTCCTTCCACCGAGAGGGTAAACGTCACGCCGCAGCGGTCGCATCCCGCACCGTTGCAGGTGCACTCCTCGCGGGGGACGTAGCAGGAGAGGTCTGTCCGGATGGGGATAAGCCCGAGGCGGTGGGCCAGCATCTCATCAAAGAGCGCACTGGTGTTGTCATAGATCCGGACAACCTCAATGGCAAGGGTTGGGACCTCCGCCATCATCGAACGCCGGAACGCGTTGGCAAAGGAGGTGGTCGCCCCTGCCAGCACGAAACGGGTGCACATGTCGTCCAGGCGGGAGAATATGATCTCCATCACACTCTCCTGCCCCGCCTGCCGCCCTTGGGGCGGATGGAGTCATGGGGAACCGGTGTGACATCCTCGATCCTGCCGATGCGCATCCCTGCCCGTGCAAGGGCACGGATGGCTGCCTGGGCGCCCGGTCCCGGGCTGCGCTGCTTGCCCCTTCCGGGAGCCCGCACCTTCACATGCACGCCGACGATACCCTTCTCCATGGCGGTCTGGGCGACATTGGTGGCCATCTGCATGGCTGCATAGGGAGAGCCCTCGTTCCGGTCCTGCTTGACCACCATGCCGCCGCTGCTCTTGCAGACGGTCTCCGCCCCCGACAGGTCGGTAATGGTGATGATGGTGTTGTTGAACGAGGCATATATATGGGCGATTCCCCATTTTTCCTTGTCACTGGCCATGGTTACCTCCCGGTCCTGGTGATCCGCGAGCGCTCGGCATGTCCGGCGTCGGTAAGGGCAGACCGCCCGTGATAGGCGATCTGGGTCTCTTCAGCCCGCGGCACACCGTAACCAGGGATATTGATCCGCTTGCCGTTGATGGCGATATGCCCGTGCGTAATGAGCTGCCGGGCCTGCTTTGGCGACCGCGCCAGCCCCTGGCGATAGACCAGGGTCTGCAGCCGCCGCTCCAGATGGTGCTGCACCTTGAGTGAGAGGACGCTGTCGATATCGGCATCAGGACCAAGCAACCCCAGGCGCTGGAGATGGCCAAGCAGCTCCTCCTTCTTGGCCTCGAACCGGGCCTGGCCGGCCCCGGTGGACATGAGGGCCAGCAGGTCCCGGGCTGCCTTGCGGTACCGGCGCAGGTGGCTCGCCGCCTTCCACACCTCGCGCTTGTTGCGGAGGCCGTATTCGATCATCAGCTTGTTCTCCTCCTCGATACGGGTCTTCTCAAAGGGCCGCAGAGGGGTCTGGTATCGCTTGTGGTTCTTTCCTGGATATCCCATTGCTCCCACCTACCTACTCCTTCTTCCTCTTCACGCCCACCGTGGCCCCCGTCCTGCCCGTCGACTTGGTGCGCTGGCCACGGACCTTCTGGCCGGTCTCATGCCGGATGCCCTTGTAACTGCGGATCTTGCGCATGAGGTTGACGTCCTCATCGAGGGCCGTGACGACCTCGGCACCGAAGAGGTGCCGCGATTCCCCGGTATAGATGTCCAAGGGCCGGTTTACCATCCAGGAAGGCACTCTCTGGGCATAATTCTCCACGACCTCCCGGATCCGGTCCACCTCATCATCTTTCAACCTGCCCATCAGTTCCCGCTCGTTGACTTTCGCCTGCCTGGCGATGACCGAAGCGCTGTGCCTGCCCACTCCCTTGATGCCGGTCAATGCGGTGAGGACCGGTTTTGTTCCGTCAAGGTCGGTGTTGCTGACACGCACGAAATATTTGATCTCTTCTTCTTGTGCCATCCAATCCCTCGGTGTGATCTGAGAATTCAGGAGCGCTGAGGGAGGGATTTGAACCCTCGAGTCCCAAGGGGACACAGGTTTAGCAAACCTGCGCCATACCTGGCTTGGCTACCTCAACAATGAATCTCGCATCTTTCGATACTCGCAGCATCCTTTCGACAGACGCCACTCCATGAATGGTTTTTATTAATTGGAATGTTCTGATGATAACCTTTTCGGGCATGCCGGCTCCGGGCGGCACCGGGAGCCCCTGCCTGTTAATCTATCCCCTGCCGGACTGCATGTCGTTTCCTGGCACCCCTCCTCTCCACCCGCCCGGCCCCGCCGGATATGAGCGCAGATACAACCAGCGGCAAGGCAATCGTGGCATCCACGTGGACCTGCACCTGCATGGTGAGGCTTGACTCCTTGCCCCAGCTGATGGCTTCTTCAAAAGTGCACCCCGAGAGGCCGCCAAAATGAGGCGAATCGGCGGTATACTGGATGGCATAATCATGGCCGCCCAGGTCTTTTTCGTGAATGGAGCCAATCACCTGGGTCTGCTGGATGAAATTCTTGGGCACGCCTCCGCCGACATAGATAACGCCCGTCTTCCGGGCCTCCTCGACCAGGGCGGTGATCTCATCGGCATCGGCGATCTGGTCAATATCGATGGAGACGCCTCTCCGCCGGGCAATGAGTGCACCGATCCCGATGGACGAATCACACAGGGCGGGGACAAAGACGGGGACACCTTCGCGGATGCAGGCGGTGAGGACCGACTCCCGCTGAGGGGCTTCACGGATCAGCCACTCCCCGAACCTCTGAAGGAATTCGCGGGACGACCCCCGGAACGGGGCAATCTCCGCTGCAAAATTGGCAATTCCCCGATCAACCCGGCGAAAATCCTCCTCGTAGGCAAAAACATCGTATATCCGGTCGATCCCCTTTTCGTAAAGGGCGGCATCGTCCACGTGGTGGTGCCCCATATAATGTGACATCCCGAGGTGCTCGCAGACATCATGAAAGATGTTAGCGCCCGTTGAGACCACCACGTCCACGTAGTGGCGCTTCACCATCTCCACCAGGACCCTCTGCATCCCCGCCGGGATCATGGCTCCCGAGAGCCCGAAGAAGATGACGCACTGCGGGTCGGCAAGCATCCTCCTCCAGACTTCAACCGATTCCCCGAGCTTCCTCCCCTGGAACCCGGTCTGCGCCATGCCTCGCAGCAGCTCAGCCACACTGCCCGAGGGGGAGACGGGACTGGTGCTCCGCATCCCGGGATCCTTCTCCACCCATTCCGGGGCCCCGAGGATGTTATTCACGTCGCCCCGGCCTGTCCCGGTCTTTATCTTTTTTCCTTCCATTGGTCTTGTATGTTGGACAGCGAACTGATAAGAACTATGCAAATGCTCCGGGCCATCACGGAAAAAGGAATGTGCCGGTTCAGAGTGCCTTGATAAGCGAGGTCCGGGTAATGATCCCGGCCAGCTTGTCATTGCAGGTGACAGGGACCGAGCTGATGTTCCGGGAGAGCATCATCTCCACCACCTCGTCCACGCTCGCTCCAGCATCCACGGTGATGACGGGTGTGCTCATGATGTCCTTGACCAGCAGGTTGCGGATGCGGTGGTCCTGGTGGCGGTCCTCCACCATCTCCCGGAACCGGCGCATCGCAACTGCCACGTCGGTCCCGGTGACAATTCCCACGGCATGGTTGTTCTCGGTTGCCACGAAGCGCTCTATACCGTCGTCGATCATCCGCCTGCGCAGGTGCACAACCCGCTCCTCCACGTCGATGGTGCACGCCGGCTCCACTATGTCCAGGATCGGGCCGTTCGGGCGGAGAGTCCTGAGAAGGTCCCCGGCCGTCACCTGCCCGATGAGCCGGTGCTCCTCGTCATACACAACGACCAGTTTGTAGGCCTGGAGGAGGGGGATGAGCACGTCAAGGTCCTGGTCAGGGTACACCGTGGTAAAGTCCTCCTCCACCGTATTGGCAACGCGGATGGAGGTCGGCGAGATGGCTGAATTCCGCCTGGTCCCCAGGCTCTCGGCCACGCTCTGGCGCGAGACGGTTCCCACGACCGCATTATGGTTTACCACGATGAGGGGGTCGATCCCTTCGTTCAGCATCCTGTCGAGGGCATCGGTAACCGGCGCGGACTTCGAGATGGTGACCGGCCGGGCCATGATATCCTTGATAAGCAGGTCTTCGCTCATTCTGCCACTTCTCTGATTATATCATCTCTCTTAAGTATTCCCCGGATCTCGTTGCCTTTCTGCACCACCAGGCTGTTGATGTGGTGCTCGCGCATCATCTGCACCGCCTCGGACAACAGGGCTTCGGGGGCGATGGTAATGACCGGACGTGTCATAAGGTCCTCTGCCACCGCCGCCGCCAGGAAGACGTACCGGAACCGTTTCCTCCCTGCGGACTCATCCTTGCGGAGGATGGTTACGTCCTTGACGGGAAGATCACGCTTTTCGTCCCGGTACGGATAGAATGCCAGGTTGCTCTCGGTGATGATGCCGGCCAGCGTGCCATCATTATTAATCACGATGACCTTATCATTCCTTTCCTTCATGAGGTCAATGACATGGGCCAGGGAGTGGTACCTGCTCACGGTTATGGCGTCCTCCATCACCTCCTCTACGGTCCGTGGGAGGGACTTGATCAGCACGGACTTCATAAGGTCGGTCTTGGTCATGATCCCGGCAACCACGCGCTTCTCTCCCTCCACCACCGGGAGACCGCTCACGTCCCAGGTAATCATGAGCGAGGCAATCTCCGGTGTCCCGGTCTCGGTGGTCACGGTGAGGGGATCCCGTGTCATCAGGATGCTCACGGGGATATGGTCTATGGGCCTCCGCCTCCAAATCGGTTCGCTCTGCCGCAGGCGATAGCCGATATCTTTCTTTGTGATGATCCCGACAAGGCAGCCGGCCTCTATCACCGGGAGCCGGGATATGTGATGCTTGAGCATCAGGTTCCTGGCCCGCGCCACCGGTTCCCCTGGCGAAACAACGTATACCGGGGAACTCATCAGATCGGAAGCCTGCATGGTTCTTCACTCCCGGGAAAGGGCTTTTACCAGGTCGAACTCGGTCACCAGGCCGATGAGGCGTGCATCCTCGATCACGGGGAGAGCCCCGACATTCTTCTCTATCATATCCCGTGCAGCATGATTTGCGCTCTTTTCAGGGGTTATGGTAAAAAGCCGGCCGGATACCAGGTTCCGAACTGGCAGCCTCATGACCTCTGCCACGTCTCCCGTGACCATCTGGTCGAAGACCTTCTTGCTGCCCAGGTATTTCATGATGTCCGTTGTGGTTATTATCCCGAAGAGCACGTCATTGCTCACCACGGGAAGCCTGCGGAACCGGTGGCGGGTCATGTCCCTGGTAACCCTCCCGATGGGGCAGTCAGGCTCGGTGACCCGCAGGCTGCGGCTCATGATATCCTCCACCGTGCATGAAGCCTTTTCATTTGCAAGGACCGTCATCACGTCCCGCTCGGTCACGATACCCTGGAGCACCATGTCTCCATCGACAATGGGGAGACCTCCTGTCATCTTCCCGGTGATGACACCGATGGCATCAGCAATGGATGCCGAATCGGGAAGAGTGACCATCTGCTGGGTCATGATAGTCCTGATGCTCTCGTTGACCGCAGCCAGGAGGTTCCCGCCATGCTTGACCTGGACGAGGTTGAACTTGTCCCCGCCGCCGAGAAAGTTTATCACGTCCCCGGATGTCACGATCCCGCGCAGCTTCCTGCTCCCTGCATCCACCACCGGGAGCCTCCGGAACCCGCACCGGGTCATGGTCTCGACGGCGCCGAGGATGCTCATGGTCTGGGCCACCGAGACCACGTCCCTGGTGGCAATGGCCATGACCTCCCCCTCCTTCTCGACGATCCGGGATTTGAACTCGATTGGCCCCCGGTCCAGCTTGCCTGGCATCTTCAGGAGCTTATCACCCTGTTTGTAGTTCCGGTCATTGTTGATCATGGTATGTACCCCCGATATTGTGACGAAAATATCGCATTCTCACCTTCGATACCCCTTGGCCCGTAGTTGCCACGGGATTGCCCCCGCTTACCGTAAAGCCTTCAACACATCGTGCCGGTCTATTATCCCCACCATGAGCCCCTCCTCCACGACCGGCAGACGGCTGACATCATGCCTGACCATCATCTCTGCAGCCAGATGAAGCGGATCGCCGGGCGACACCGTGAACACGGGTGTTGTCATGATCCCCTCCACGGGAGTCCCGGGAACTCCATCCACACCTGTCCTCCACCTCCCGTCCCTGAGAAGGTCCCTCCGGGACACGATACCGACCAGTTTCTTCTTTTTCATCACGGGAAATGCCGTAAACCCTGAGTCCACGATATAGGTATGCACTTTCTGGATGGGGTCCCCGTGGGAAAGGGTTACGACACTGCGGGACATCACGTCCCTTACCTGCCCCTGGAGCCGGTGCCTGGTGATGATAACCGGGAAGATCTCCGATAACAGGATTCCCCCGATGAGGTGCTCGCATTCGTCCAGGACCGGGATGCTATCGGTCGCATTCTTCCGGATTCCCAGAACCACCGCGTCCATCGGGTCAGCACCCCTCACCGGGGTGACAGTCTTGATAAATCCCTCGATGGTCACGTCCGATTTGGTCGCAGTAACGTTGAGCACATCGGTGATGTCCACGTAACCCAGGAGCCTTCGCCTGCCGTCGTGGACATAGAGCTCGCGGTAAATGTCATCGCGCAGTATTTGCCGCGCCCTGGTTGCTTTTTCATCATATCGCAGCAGCGGGACCTCGACCGCAAAGTCCTGGGCCACCTTCATTGGAGCAGTTCCTCCTCGCGGCACCCCGGGCAGAGCAGGGTGGTATCAATCCGCCTCAGGTCATCAGACATCTGTCCGCACCGGCTGCAGAGGCCCACCACAATCTCCTCCTGGCGGTTAATCTCCACGAGGTCAGTCATCAGCTCGTTGATCTCCGTGGACACGGTCAGGATATCCCGGACTGTCACGATGCCGATCACCTTGTTCTCCTCGTCCACAACAGGAAGCCTCCTGACCCGGTGCCTGATCATCAGGTGCGCGGCATCCCCCACGGTCTCATTTGCAGAGATGGTAATCAGGGGCGTGCTCATGATATCGTGCACGACGACGGTTCCCGGCTTGAGGTCCTTTGCAACCACTTTGCAATTGATGTCCTCCTCGGTAACAATGCCGACGGGAAGGTTGTCGCGGCCCAGCACGATGCAGCTCCCTACCTCATCGCGGCACATAAGCATGGCCGCACGGGCAACGGTCCCTTCGTACGTAATCGTGGTGGGGTTGCGCCGCATAACCTCCCGGAGTGGCACACGGGTTTCAAAGCGGATGGAATCGGATGACTTTCTCAACCATGCACCTCCTTGGAGCCTGTCCTGTGTAACAGGGAGTGGTCCCAGTTTAGCATTACAGAAGCACTCAATATAAAAGAATTGGTGTATATAATATCTTTCTTCCCCAAAATGCCGGAAATCGGCGATAATAAACCTAATAAAGACCGTATCCAATAGGATATATAGGAGACCCGGAGTCAGGCACGGCACCGGGATGCGAAGGCATGCGTCTCCCGGCAGCTCGACTGCCCATGACGAGGTGAAGCATGGATATCCTGGTCCAGACACGAAATCGCATATCAAAGTTTTTAAAGGCTTTCTTTCGTAAAAAAAGGGCCCGCATCGGAATTTACGGCCCCCCCAATGCAGGAAAGACCACCCTGGCCAACCGCATCGCCCGGGACTGGACGGGGGAGTCGGTCGGGCCGGTCAGCGAGATCCCCCACGAGACCAGGAGGGCCTCCCGGAAGACCGATATCACCATCACCGGCTCCAATGGCAGCAATATTACCATCGATATCGTGGATACCCCGGGCGTCACCACCAAAATCGATTACAAGGACTTCCTTGAATACGGTGTCACCAGGGAGGATGCGGTCATCCGGGCCAGGGAAGCGACCGAGGGGGTGGCCGAGGCAATGCACTGGCTGCGGGAAGACATCGATGGGGTCATATACATGCTCGACGCCACCGAGGACCCCTTCCTGCAGGTCAATATCATGATGATCGGCATCATCGAGAGCCGCAAGCTCCCGGTGCTGATCGTGGCCAACAAGATCGACCTCCCGGATGCCGCTCCGCAGCGGATCCGGGCCGCATTTCCCCAGCACCCTGTGATCCCTGTTTCCTGCCTTGAGGGCAGGAACGTGGAAGACCTCTATGAGAAGATGCTGGAGAGCTTCGGGTAGGGGTGCACGATGCAAGGCATACAGATCGACCTCATCTCGGCGGAAAAGATGCATGGGCTCACTTCCATGGAGAAGATTCACCTTATCCTGGACCAGGTGCGCGAGGGCAATATCGTGATCCTGGAAAAAGGGCTCTCGCCTGATGAACAGAGCGCACTCATCGAGATGACCATGCACGAAATCCTCCCTGACGGCTTCAACGGGATCGAGATCGAGAGCTACCCATCGCAGGAAGAGAGCCCCGGCTTTCTCAGGAAGCTCCTGGGCCGGACCTCCTTTGAGTCCCGTCTCACGGTCATCGGTCCTGCCAACCAGCTGCGCATGATCAGGAAGGAGAAGGACTTCCTGAGTGCATGGGTGTCAACCCGGTGAACCGAGTATGCCCCACCGGTGTGCAAGGTGCGGAAAAGAATACCAGGAACGGACCGCCCTGCTTGAAGGCTGCGGAGAATGCGGAGGCAGGAAGTTCTATTTTGTCCCTTCCCCCGGCCGGGCGGATACAGCCCGGAAGTCCGGGCCCGGTAAAGCAGCGCCGCCCCCACAGCCGGAGCACCCGAAAGAGGAGAGCCCTCCTCCCCCAACGCCCCGCCTCGATCCGCTGGAGAGCATCCGTATCCTCTCCCCGGGTTCCTATGAGCTCAACATCGAGAAGCTGGCTCAGTCGGACGAGCGGGTGGTCGGGCTGGGGAGCGGGGAGGGCAGCTACCTGGTAGACCTCCTCTCGATGATAAAGCCAAAAAAGGGCAGGAAACGAAAAAAATAAGACCAATGTGTCAATTGATGTTATCCACGCTGTAACCCTTGTTAATGAGCAGCTCCTTGACCCTCTCCTTGTGGTTCCCCTGCAGTTCTATGGAATTTCCTTTCACGGTCCCCCCGCAGGCTAGTTTCCCTTTCATGAACTTGGAGAGGTCTTCAAGATCGATGTCATTGGGGTTGAGACCCTCGATCACGGTGACTTCCTTGCCGTAACGGCGTTTATCCACCTTGACCGTAATCCTCTGCTGTTCCTTGGCGACTTCTTCACAGATGCACAGTTCTTTGGGCAGTCCACAGGTTGGACAAATACCTCCATTCATTACAAGTAAATTCAAGTTCTCTTTATATATTTCTTTACATCCAGAAAATGCGCTTCTGCGACGTTATGGAACGCAAATCCCGTTCCTTCCCCGCAAGCCAGCACCTCATAGTTCCAGGACATCCGCCCGGCAGGTATCGCACCCACGCGAGAGGACCTGCTCGGCCTTGCTATTGTACCGATAAACCGTGATCCCCTTGCACCCAAGGGAGCGGGCCAGGGAATAGACCTGCGAAATGTCTTCGGGAGTCGCACTTTCCGGGAGGTTCACGGTTTTTGAGACGGCATTGTCAACGTGGGCCTGGAATGCAGCCTGCATCCGCACGTGGAACGAGGGTTCCATCTCGGCGGCGTTGCGGAACAATTCCCGGTCCGCGTCCGGAATCGGAAGGTCCTGCACGCTCCCGGTCTCGCGCACCCGGTCTATGAGG
>Ga0255347_1005789_pt1 | contig 13818 bp, 15 predicted proteins | sample wastewater_treat_2_FD_192479 | JGI IMG/M metagenome (GOLD analysis project Ga0255347, IMG submission 192479) | Wastewater microbial communities from Lulu Island WWTP, Vancouver, Canada - plant24 | ecosystem: Engineered > WWTP > Wastewater > Unclassified | place: Canada: Vancouver, British...
TTATTTGAAAATATCAATAATATTTTAAGCTTATAGACCTTAAATTTTACTGCAAGCATCCTATTAAAGAACTTGACTTTACCGGCTAATTTAACTATTTTTTTGTTGTATAATTTATGCTATTAACAATATATATAATTTATTATAAGTGGTAATTTTATTTTCGGAGAGTTTATGATTATTGATTTTCATACCCATTTATGGCCAGAGGACTGTTTAACAGATGATGTCATAAATTATTTTAAATCCAGAGGAATATGGGATAAGCAAAATAGCATTCTAACGCCGGAACGTCTTATAAAAATAATGGATGAAAACAAGATATCGTCTAGTATTGTCTTGAGCTTAGCACTTTCTCCTAAAATGAAAAATTCTGAAATTATAAAGATAAATAGTTATGTTAGCGAACAGGTAAATAAAAATAAAGAAAGATTGATTGGTTTCTTTACCTTAAATCCTTTTTTTGAAGATGAATCAATACAAATGATTGAAGATAGCATAAAAAATCTTGGTTTATTAGGTTTGAAAATTCATCCTTCATTTCAGGAAATTTATCCTAACGATAAAACTCTTTACCCGTTTTACAGAAAAATGCAGGATTATGGTTTACCTGTTTTATTTCACTCAGGTTCTATTGGGATTATTCCGTATAGAGACTCCTTTTCTAATCCATCATATATTGATGAAGTAGCGTGTGACTTTCCCCAGTTAACTATTATAATTGGACATTCAGGTAAAATATGGTATGAGGAAACAGCCATGCTTTTAAGAAAACATAAAAATATATATACAGACATAAGTACTAATATTGGAAGAGATTCTTTTTCAAGCGAGCATCCAATGGCATGGCTTCTTTATAAAATTAAATCTTACGCGGGTTGCATAGATAGAGTGTTTTTTGGGAGTGATTATCCTTTTTATATGCAAGGCGAAACAATACATTGTCTTAATAAGGCGGTTAATTTATTAAATGAAAAGCAAGATGGCTTTATTACTAATGATGATATTGAAAAAATATTATATAAAAATGCATTAAATTTAATAAATAAAATTAAATCAAATATATAACTTAACTAAAAAATCTTCATTTTGAAAGTTATTACTACTATTATTTGAAAATTATCTAGAATCTTTAACATAAAAATTACATTTTTTCTGCAAATCTTATTATCTTTGCAAACTCGTGTGGGTTAAGGGAGGCTCGTGTTGCACCAAGCCCATCTACCCCTTTTATTTTTAGGATTTCAGCTGCATTTGAAAGATTTACACTACCTCCATATATAACTCTCATATTTTCACCAAGATTTTTATCGTAAATTCTTGATAAAGTCTTTCTTATAAATTCATGAGAATATTCTATGATTTCTGGAGTTGCAGCATCAGCTTTGCCTATTGCCCATACAGGCTCATACATGATAATAATATTTTTTAAAAAATCATAAGGAAGGTCATGTAAAATTATTCTTATTTGTTTTTCAATTGTAATATCTGCTAGACCATAATTTCTTTCTTCTTCAGTTTCTCCTATAAGTATAATAGGAGTTAATCCTGTTCTATAACATGCATGCACTTTTTTATTTAAAATCTGATCATTCTCATTAAAATATCTTCTTCTTTCAGAATGACCAATAAAAATATAAGTACACCCAAGGTCTTTTAGTATTAATGGGGAGATTGCACCAGTATATGGGCCATAGTCTTCCCAAAATAAATCCTGAGCACCAAGGTAAATTTTTGTGTTTTTAAAAATCTCGGATGCTTGAGGTATATTTAAAAAATCAGGTAAAACAAATACTTTTAATGAGTCGGAATTAATATTATTCATTTCCTGAACTAAGGCTTCTGCGTACTCTTTGAATTCTTTTTTACTTTTAAAATAAATTTTTAAGTTTGCGCCAATTATTTTTTCCATTTTTATCCTTTTATTATTAAATTTTTTAAAAAATATTTATTAGAATAGTCGTAAAGGTAATTCCTACATAATGTACATAATTATATAATAAAAACTAATTATTTGAATTTGATTTTTTTTTGATATAATACAATATGAATTAAGGGTTTTAATATATAATTTATATGCACTATCTAAGAGTTGTGTTTATAAATATTTCGAATAGAAAAGGACTGGTTTGATGGGTTCAGTTTGGTTAAATATTGTTTTTACAATTCATATTATGGCAAGTTTGGGAGTGATATTACTTATTCTATTGCATTCCGGAAAAGGTGGAGGAGTTTCAGGATTATTTTCAGGAATGATGGAAACTTTTGATGGCTCTGGAATTGTTGAAAAGAATTTAGATAGAATTACAATAATCTGTGGTGTAGTTTTTGGGATTACAACTATTATACTTTTTATTTTCCTATAATTTTCTTTAATCAATATCATTTTATAACAGGTTTAATGATAACTAATGCATAATTGAATAATTAATTTAGATTATGTTTTGGCAATGTTACATAATAAATTTAATTAATAATTATCTAGTATAAGAGAGCAGTATTTTTAACACAAAGGAGGTTAAATGAAAAATAAAGGAAGAATACCAGCTTTATTTGCTCTTGTAGCTGCAATGATTTTATTTGTTTCTTCATTTGCAGGTTGTAAGGCAGCAACTCAAACAGAAACAACTGTTGGTATTGTTACAGAAACAACTGCTGCTGAAGCTGAGGTTAGTTCAGAGGAGACAGAAACAAGTTCTGCTGAAGCTGAAGAGCCGAAGCCTGGTGGCATCATGCGGATGCATCTTGTTGAACCTGTATCTCTTGACCCACCTAATTGTTATGAAAGTGAAGGAATACAAGTTATAAGACAAATCTGGGATGGGTTATTTACTTATGACCCAAATACTCTTGAAACAGTGCCTAAGCTTTGTGAAAAATATGAAGTTAGTGATGATGGACTTACTTATACTTTTTACATTAAGAAGGGTGTTAAGTTTCATAGTGGTAAAGAGCTAAAAGCTGAAGATTTTGTTTATTCATGGACAAGGGCGGTTCTTAAAGAAACTGCTTCATATCTTGCTTATCATCTTTCTCCAATAGTTGGTTATGATGAATGCCAGGATGGAAGCTCAAAAGAGCTCAGTGGTGTGAAGGCACTTGATGATTATACTCTTCAAGTAACTTTGCAATACCCTTATGCAGATTTTATAAATACATTAGGTCACGTAGTATTTTATCCTTTAAATAAAGAAAGCATAGAAAACGCTGGGGATAAAGCCGGAGAAATGCCAGATGGAACTGGACCATTTAAATTTGTAAAATGGGAGCATGATCAGAATATTGAGCTTATAAGGAATGATGATTATTATGGTGAAAAATCTTACCTTGACGGGGTTAAATATGTAATTATTCCAGAGCAAGAAACAGCATTTCTTGAGTTTCAAGCGGGAAATCTTGAATATACCGAAATTCCAATAGGTCAGTCTAATGCAACAAGATCTGATCCTAAATGGAAGGATTGTGTAATAATACACCCAATTCTCGGTTTATACTATTACGGAATGAACCTTAATACTGCTCCATTTAAAGACAATCTTGCATTAAGGGAAGCAATTAATTATGCAATTGATAGACAAAATATTTGTGACACTCTTAACGAGGGAATTTCAACTCCTGCTACTGGATTTGTTCCGCCTGGAATACCCGGATTCCAAGAAAATGCTATGGAATTTACTTATGATCCAGAGATGGCTAAGCAAAAACTTGCAGAAGCAGGATATCCAAATGGCGAAGGGCTTGAGACACTTAAATTAGGGTATAATACAGGTGCCGGACATGAGGCAATAGCCGAAGCAATTCAAGCAGATCTTGCAGAAATTGGAATTAATATGGAAATTGAAGGATATGAGTGGGGTACAATGCTCGAAAAAGCTCAAAAAGGTGAAATAATTTTCTATAGACTTGGATGGCTTGCTGATTATCCAACAATGGATAACTTCTTATACCCATTGTTCTATTCAAAATCGGCAGATAATTATTCCGGTTATAGCAATCCTGAGGTTGATAAGCTATTAATTGAAGCAAGAAGTACAATAGATCAAGAACAAAGGATTGCCAAATATCGTGAAGTCGAAAAGCTGATTTTAAAAGATGCAGCATTCGCACCTATTTATTTTTATGGTACTAGCAGAATAGTTCAGCCTTATGTTAAGGGATTTATCTTAGATGCCATGGAAAATTATGATCTTTCAAAAGTGTGGTTAGCTCAATAATTAATAAAACTAATTACTATATGCTAGTTTGCTAACAGGTTTTAACGTGTTAGCAATAGTAATAGTTTAATTATTATAATAAGATGAAGTCATTATTAAACTAGGAACTCTAATTCATAATTTACAGCCTGCATAAATAAAATGTAGGCTGTAAATTATGAAAATTTACTTTTTTATATAACTTGAAATTATAAAATTTAGTAAAGAATTTTAAAATATCCAGAAACCAATAAAATACATTTTAAATATTTTGCTTGGAATCCATAGTTGTTAGCTGTAAATACCATGCTTAAGTGGTGTGACTTATTTATAGTATTATTATAAAGTTAACTTTAGAGATGTCATAAGTAGGTTTGTTAAAAAATAATATTACGTAATTTGTAAAATATAAATGTTATATTATATTTTTAAAAGGATTCTTCAAGTAATTCCTGTTGTTGTTGGCATATCTATTCTTTTATTTGTTTTAATGTACGTAATTCCAGAAGACCCTGCAAGGTTAATTCTTCAAAAAGGTGCAACTCCTCAAGCTCTTCAAAATCTAAGGGAAAAAATGGGTATAGATAAACCACTTTATGTCCAATATTGGAGGTATGTGAGGCAACTTGCAAAGGGTGATTTAGGAACTTCATATAGGTATCGGCGCCCTGTAAATGACATTCTTGCTGAGCATTATCCAAATTCAATAAAACTTGCTTTTGCTGCAATAATGATTGAAACAATTATAGGCATAATTGCGGGGATAATCTCAGCTGTGAAAAAATATTCATTCTTGGATATGCTTGTAACTGTTTCTACGACTATTTTTGTCTGTATCCCGGTTTATTGGTTTGGAATGCTGCTGCAGATTGGTTTTGGATTGAAGCTTGGCTTGCTTCCAATGTCCGGTATGGGAGACGGGAGCTTAAAATATTATATACTTCCCGCTGTAACTTTGGCTTCTGCTTCAACAGCTTTTGTGGCAAGGATGACCAGAAGCAGCATGCTCGATGTTTTATCTAATGATTATATTAAGACAGCTTATGCAAAAGGCCTCCCAGGAAGTAAAGTTATTTATAAACATGCTTTAAAAAATGCTTTAATCCCAGTCGTAACATATATTGGGATTGATTTAGGTAGTTTGATGGGGGGTGCAATTTTAACAGAAACAATTTTTGCTTGGCCTGGTGTAGGTAGAACTATTTACCTAGCAATTTTACAAAGGGATGCTCCTGTGGTCATTGGTGGGACTATTGTGCTAGTGGTTATATTCGTGTTTATAAATCTTATAGTAGATATTATATATGCTATTCTTGATCCAAGAATAAGGTTAGAAGGTAATGTGTCCATCTAAAAAGGAACAAGGAAAAATAATTGATGAATCAAATTTAGATGAATTTATTGAAAGCTCGCTTATTGAAGAAACGTCTTTAGATAAAAAATATAGTAAATCGTCTTTATATAAAGATGCTTGGAAAAGATTAATTAGAAATAAGCTTGCAATGCTAGGGCTTGCAATAGTAATAATTGTAGCTTTAATAGCTATATTCGCACCGCTTATTGCGCCTTATGATCCGACTTATAGAGAAAAATCATTATCTCAAAAAGGACCAAGTGCTGCTCATTGGTTTGGAACAGATTTATTAGGTAGAGATATTTTTAGTAGAATTATTTATGGATCTAGAATTTCTATGTTAGTCGGGGTCGTCGCAGTTGCAATTTCTCTTGTTATTGGTTTGTTTTTAGGTGCACTTTCTGGTTTTTTTGGTGGAGTTCCCGATACTGTAATAATGAGAATAGCTGATATATTTTTTGCTTTTCCCTATATATTAGGGGCTATTGCAATTATGACTGTTTTAGGACCAGGTATTTTAAATATATTTATTGCAATAGGTGTGCTTGGTTGGGCTTCTGTTGCAAGGTTATTTAGAAGTTCAATCTTATCTATAAAAGAAAAAGAGTATATTGAAGCTGCACGTGCTTTAGGAGCTAATAACTTTAGAATAATAACTAAACACATATTGCCAAATTCATTTGCGCCTTTAATTGTTTATTCCACAATGAATGTAGGGACAGCTATTATTGTTGAGGCAGCTCTTAGTTTTTTAGGCTTAGGTGTGCAACCACCTACGCCTTCATGGGGAAAAATGCTTTCAGAATCAATGAATTATATAAACACTGCACCATGGCTTATGTTTTTTCCTGGTCTTTCAATTTTAATTACTGTCTTAGGTTTTGTATTATTAGGTGATGGCTTAAGAGATGCACTTGATCCTAGGCTTAAGAGGTAAGAAGTTAAGTAAAAATGGAAAGTGATAATATAAATAATAATAGTATAATTTTAGATGTTAAAAACTTAAGAACATATTTTTATACAGATGCTGGAATAGTTAAAGCTGTAGATGGGGTTAATTTTGATTTAAAAAAGGGCGAAACACTTGGTATTGTAGGTGAAACTGGCTCTGGCAAAAGTATAACTGCTCTTTCAATTCTTGGTTTAATTCAAATACCTCCTGGGAAAATAGAAAGTGGAGAGATTTATTTTGACGGAAAAGACTTATTAAAACTTAAAACAAAATCGCTTCAAAGGTATAGAGGAAATAGAATATCAATGATTTTTCAAGATCCTATGACTTCACTAAATCCTGTTTTTACGATAGGTAACCAACTTATTGAATCAATAACAGCTCACCAAAAGCTTAGTAAGAAAGAAGCTTATAGGAAAGCATTGGGTTTATTAGATATGGTCGGTATATCTGATAAGCAAAGAAGAATGAAAAATTATCCTCATGAATTTAGCGGGGGCATGAGACAACGAGTAATGATAGCAATGGCAATTGCTAATTCTCCCGATATTTTAATTGCTGATGAACCTACTACTGCTTTGGATGTTACTATACAAGCTCAGATTCTAGAATTAATAGAGACTCTAAAAAATAAAACAAATTCTTCAGTTATCCTTATTACCCATGATTTAGGGGTAATAGCAAAATATGCAGCAAGAGTTATGGTAATGTATGCTGGTAAACCTGTTGAGTTTACAGATGTAAATAATATTTTTTACAATCCTCTTCACCCATACACTATGGGTTTAATTGGGTCAGTTTCAAAATTAAATGAAGAAAAAAAAGAAAGGTTAAAACCAATAAAAGGTGCGCCTCCAAGTTTAATAGATTTACCAAAAGGATGTACATTTGCTCCAAGATGTGAGTTTGCTTTGAAAGAATGTAGAGAATCTTTCCCTCCAACTGTTGAAGAAATAAAAGGGCATATTGTTGCTTGTTTTAGAGCTAAAGAATTTTTATCAGGTTCTTTGACTAGACGAGAAAATTTAACTAGGTAAGAGAAAATTAAGCAACTTTAATTAAATGAAAAAATAATTAGTAAATTTAGCTAAAATTAAATTTTAAAAAATAAGTATATAGTAGTCATGAAAGATAAAAATCTATCTGATATAGTCGAAAAAGAAGAAATTTTATTAAAAGTAAAGAATTTAAAAAAATATTTTAATTTAAAAAAAGGGTTTTTTAATTCGAAATCTTCTGGTTCAGTTAAAGCAGTTGATGATATTAGTTTTTCTATAAGAAAAGGGGAGACTTTTGGTCTTGTTGGGGAAAGTGGTTGTGGGAAGTCCACAACTGCAAGAATAATATTAAGGCTTATTAATCCTACTGGAGGAGAGGTTATATATAAGGATGTTAATCTAGTTAATCTCAAAAGCTCTGAGATGTTTAAATACAGGAAAGAAATTCAAATAATTTTTCAAGATCCTTATGCTTCCTTGTCTCCAAGAATGACTATTGGTGATATAGTAGGTGAATCATTAGAAATACATAAATTTAAAAATAAAACTTTAAGAATTGATAGAGTTAAAAAGTGCCTTAAAATAGTTGGTTTAAATCCCGAACATATAAATAGGTATCCTCATGAGTTTAGTGGTGGCCAAAGACAAAGAGTTGGTATAGCAAGAGCACTTGTATTGCAACCTGAATTAATTATATGCGATGAACCAGTTTCTGCTCTTGATGTTTCTGTGCAAGCTCAAATTTTAAATTTAATGATAGATCTGCAAAGGGAATTTCATCTTACTTATTTGTTTATAGCTCATGATTTATCAGTTGTAAAGTATGTTAGTAACAGAATAGGGGTAATGTATCTAGGTAAGATAGTTGAAATTGCATCTTCAGATACTCTCTATAAAAAACCTTTACATCCATATACAATGGGACTTCTTTCTGCAATACCTATTCCTAATCCAGATCTTGAAAGGAAAAGACAAAGAATTATACTACCAGGTGATGTTCCAAGTCCCATCAACCCTCCCTCAGGTTGCAGGTTTCATCCAAGGTGTCCAAATGCACAAGAAATATGCTCAGCTAAAGAACCAGAATTAAAAAATTATTCCAATGATACTGATGAGCATCTTGCGGCTTGTTTTTTCGCTGGTAAATCTATCTAACTTACATCTAATTACGTCTTTTTAATCTCTCTTATTGTTATTTTTATGGTTATAAATGTTATAATAAATAATAAAGAATTATAAGATTATAGCATTCATTAGATTTGATGATAAAGTTATAGTGGCTAATTTAAGTTAAGCTGTGATTAGTGCTTAACTTATTTAAATTTATTAAGTTTAAAAGTTTATCAAGTTAGTGAAATCATTTAAAAATATAGTTGAAACATATTTGAAAATTATTAAAATAAGCTATGTTTAAGTCGGAATGGCGGAATTGGTAGACGCGCAAGGTTGAGGGCCTTGTGAACGATTTTGTTCATGGGGGTTCAAGTCCCCCTTCCGACACCAGTAAAATATTGAAAGATAGGTAGATTAGTTGGAGTCAGATGGCTTAAAACATGCCGGTGGCATGTTTTAAAGGGACTTGAAAGGACGGAGTGGAGCGAAGCGGAATGAGTCCGCGTCTCTGCAGCGAACGAAGTGAGACGAAAGAGCAAGTCCCCCTTCCGACACCAGTAATTTAAATCGAACAGTTTAAAATTCAAGATGAAAGAATGTTATCTTTATAGTAAATTAGAAAATTTAAAGACAAAGTGTAATCTCTGTAATCATAAATGTGTGATTGCTAACGGAAAGACAGGAAAATGCTTTGTAAGGAAAAATATTGATGGTAGTCTTTATAGTCTCGTTTATGATAAACTTGTTGCTGAGCATATTGATCCTATAGAGAAGAAGCCTCTTTTTCATTTTTTACCTGGTAGTTATTCTTATTCAATTGCAACTGCTGGTTGCAACTTTAGATGTTTTTTTTGTCAGAATTATGAAATATCTCAGTTGTCCTTAGAGGACCATCAAATTCCAGGATATCTTTCTACACCTGAGGAAATAGTAGCAAGAGCATTAAAAAATAATTGCAAAAGTATATCTTACACTTATACTGAACCGACTGTATATTTTGAACTTGCTTATGATACAAGCATACTTGCGAAAAGAAACGGATTAAGAAATGTATTTGTTACAAATGGCTACATGACGACTGAAGCAATTGATATGTTAAAGGGTTATCTTGATGCAGCAAATATAGATTTAAAGGGGTTTTCAGAAGAATTCTATCGAAAATATACAGGTGCTAAATTAAAGCCAGTTTTAGAAAATATAAGTTATATGAGAAGTCTTGGTATTTGGATTGAAGTTACTACTCTATTGATCCCAGGGTTAAATGATTCAGAAGAAGAACTGGTAAACATAGCACAATTTTTAAAAGGGGTATCTATTGAAATACCCTGGCATATAAGTGCTTATTTTCCTAATTATAAATCAACAATTCCCCCAACATCACCTGCAAAGGTTTTGAAAGCAGTTAATATTGGTAAAAAAATTGGATTAAAGTATGTTTATGGTGGAAACATATACTCAAGTGATGCAGAAAATACGAAATGCCCAAAATGTGGCGAAAATATAATTATTAGAAAGGATTATTCTATTTTTAGAAATGATATAGAAAATAATTTGTGTAAAAACTGCGGAGAATATATTAGTGGAGTTTTTTAGTTATTTAAGTATATGTCTAACAATAATCCCGTGTCTTGATTTCTAAAACTACTATTAACATTTAATTAATTTTATTTTATAATAACATAACTTGTGAGACACCAAAGTTACTTCGGGGCGACATAGCCAAGTGGTAAGGCAGAGGTCTGCAAAACCTTTATCTCCGGTTCGAATCCGGATGTCGCCTCCAATAAACAACTAAGCACTCTTACTTTTTAAGAAAATAATTATTAAAATTGATTTTTAAGTATCAAAGAAGCTTTAAATTTTTTGTTAATAACTGTATATTTATAGGATATTTATTAAACTATTTCTTCTTGTTAAGGAGATGGAATGGATCTTAAAGTTAATCATGTTGATGGGATTCAAAAGCAAAAAGTTATGCTTTATGCTTTAAGCACATGTATTTGGTGCAGAAAAACAAAGGCGCTTTTAGATGAACTTGGTGTTGCCTATGATTATGTTGACGTAGACTTACTTGAAGGCGAAGAGCAAGAGAAGGCATTAGAAGATGTTAGAAAATTTAATCCTTCTGGGGGTTTTCCAACAATAATAATTAATGATAAAGACTATATAAGAGGATTTGATGAATCTAAAATAAGGGAAGTGTTAGGATGATGCCCAAAAAAGAGGCAATCATAATAGATTGGGAAGTTGAAGAAGTTTATAACAAAATTAATAAAGATGCTGAAGATAATGGATATTTTTTAAATAAGGATCTTTCGTTTACAAAAGAATTAATTAGAGGTTTACTAATTAATGAAAAAAGATATGGATATGGTTCTTGCCCTTGCAGATTAGCAACAGGTGTTAAGGAAAAAGATTTAGATATAATTTGCCCATGCGATTATAGAGATGTTGATTTAAATGATTATGGAACTTGCTATTGTGGTTTATATGTTTCAAGTGAAATAATTAGTGGTAAAAAAGAATTTTTACCTATACCAGAAAGAAGATATACCGCAAAAAAACAACAAGGCAAGGCCAAATCTTTAGAAGACAAGGTTGCTGAAGGAAAAGATATAGATAAGAAAGAGAATGAGTTAAAACTTAAATATCCTGTTTATAGATGTAAAGTATGCGGCTATCTTTGTGCAAGAGAAAATCCTCCTGAAATTTGCCCAATCTGCAAAGCTAGGAAAGAAAGATTTGAAAGGTTTGTTTAACTAAATATTTAAAGGAAAATATGATTATTGGTGAAATTATTGGAACTGTCATAAGTACTATAAAAGTATCTAAAATTGAACACACTAAATTAAAAGTAGCAAAAATAATAGATCCTTTTGGTAGGCCAACTGGTAAGTATTTTGTTGTTGAAGATGGTGTTGGTGTTGGAGTAGGTGAGATTGTTTTGATATCGGATGATGATGTTGTTGTAAATAGAATTGTGGGAGTCGAGAAGGCACCAATAAGATCAGCTGTAATGGCAAAGGTTGATAAAATCAATATCTTTGATTTAGATAATTTAGAAAATTAGGATTTAAAAAATATTATGTTTATTGGAAGAGTTATAGGCAATATTGTTTCAACTGCTAAAAGAGATGAACTTCAAACCGCAAAATTATTTATAGTTGAAGTATATGATGGTAGACTTGAGCCAACAGGAAAATATGAAGTCTCTTTTGATGCTATAGGCATAGGCTTAGGGGATTATGTTCTTGTATGTGGTGGAAGTGCTGCAAGAATGCCTGAAATAACAAGCAAAATGCCTGCAGATTCTTCAATAATGGCAAGAATTGATGATTTTGAAAAGTTAAAGAAAGAGTTTAAGGAAGTTTAGAAGAAGATTAATGGATTTTGGTATAATTAAAAAAGAAGTTGTTTGTACAGTTAAAGATCCCAAAGTTAAATCAGTTAAGTTTTATATAGTACAATTATTAAACCTTGATAAGACACCTAGAAATGAATATGCTGTTTGTGCTGAAAATACTTTGGGGTTAGGTGTTGGGGACTATGTTTTAATTGTGAAAGGAAGTCCAAGTAGAATGCTTGATGGTAATAAAGATATGCCAATTGACCAAGCAATTTCTGCTAGGGTTGAGTCAATTGACATAGATGAAAAATATAAAGACCTTATGAAAGACTAATAAAAATGTTCTTAGCAAAAGTAATAGGAATAACTTAATCAAATCATAAACATTATTCTTATGATGGAATAGAGATAAAGGTTATTCAAGACGTAAATCCTGAAACTGGACAACTTATTGGGAAGCCTATTTTTGCATTAGATGCAGTAGGTTCTTCTATTGGTGAAATTGTTGCCTATGAGGTAAGTTTCCAGGCTGGGTGGGCTTTTGATCATATGGATGTTTTATCTGATACTACAATTACTGCTATAATTGATTCAGTTAATATTACAAAAAAAGATTTATAATTAAAGATACCTTAATAATATGCAGACAAAGGTAAAAATTAATGATAATAGGTAGGGTAATAGGTACAGTTGTAAGTAATGTAAAAGATTCTAAATATCATGGCTATAAGCTTCTTGTTATTAAGGAGATGAACGTGTATGGTGGGTATGAGAAGGGCTTTTATATTGCAGTTGATTTAATAGGGGCTGGAATAGACGAAGTAGTTATGCTTGTTACTGGAGCAGCTGCAAGAGGGTCAATTGAAACTAATGATAAAGGAATTGATGCAGTTGTAACTGCAAAAATAGAAAAGGTATTATTTTCTGATAAAGAGATTACTTTAAAATAACAATTAACAATAGTTAATAATTCAAAACAATTATTATAAATATTTTGCATGCCTATCCTTCGGAAATAATAAAAGATCCTACTGTGGAATCAGTTAAAAAATGAAATGATATAACAAATGAAGATGATACACTTGTCCTAGGATCAGCAATAAGCTGTAATCCGGATTATTTAGTCACAGGAGATAAACATTTCTTCGAAAATTCTTTAATATCTAAAAAATCAGGTTTGCAAATTATAAGGTCACAGGAATTTCTTGAAATATATAGATTATAGCTAAAAATATCTAATGGGGATATCTGTTGGATAAAGAAGGAGTCTTTTGAATTCCTCATTTAATTTAAATAAAGTAACAGAGCAACCTTCCATATCTAGTGAAGTACAATAATTGTTTACATAAGTTCTAAATATTTTAATTCCATTTGATTTTAAAATGTCATGAGCTATCCCACAAGCAATATAAAGTTCACTTATAGGCGTCCCACCTAATCCATTAATCATCAAAGCAACTTCATCATCTGGCCTGTAAGGAAGGTCGTTTATAACTGCATCAAGTAATCTACTAATTGTTACGTTTGCTCTTTCATATTTTATTCTTTGTCTTCCTGGCTCCCCATGCAAACCAACTCCTAACTCTATTTCATCTTCACCAAGTTCAAAAGTTGGAGAACCTTTTTCAGGATGGGTACATGGCTTTAGAGCATATCCCATTGTTCTAATATTGTCATTTGCTTCTAGTGCAAGCTTTTTTAAATCGTCAATATTTGTCCCTTCTTCAGACTTTGCACCAACCACCTTGTATACAAATATTGCCCCGGCAACTCCTCTTCTGCCAGCAGTGAATGTACTGTCTTTAACAGCCACATCGTCATTTATAATTACTGTTTCAACTGATGGGCCATGCTCAAACTCA